>Ga0080004_1084405_pt1 | contig 32439 bp, 36 predicted proteins | sample WasSprMetagenome_FD_69207 | JGI IMG/M metagenome (GOLD analysis project Ga0080004, IMG submission 69207) | Sulfidic aquatic microbial communities from Washburn Spring, Yellowstone National Park, USA - WS (SPADES assembly) (version 2) | ecosystem: Environmental > Aquatic > Thermal springs > Hot...
AGGGATCTGAGGAGCAAAGGAAGAGTGAAATCCTGGACATGGTTAGGCTATTGGGCTTCCCTGAGGAAAGGGTCAAGAAGGTCGAGGAGGCCCTAGCGAAGCATAAGACGGTGGATGAAGCTATGGAAGAGATAAGGGAGCTGGGCCTCGATTCATTTCAAAGACGTGAGGGAAAGAATAGCGATCCGAAGAAGATCGTAAGCGAGGGGGAGCTTGAGGGCTACCTGGCGGAGGGATGGGATGTCCAGGCGATCCTTCCGAGCGGAAGGATCCTGGTAAGGAGGGTTTTGAAGTAAGTATAGATACGTGGGTATCCACCCAAAAATTTATTCCTTTAGGATTTGTTAAATCGAAAGGTCTAGGAAAGTACCACGTTCTTTCAGATAGTCCTTGCCGGCGGCCGCGCGAAGGGTTATCTCGACGCTTTGACCGGCTTTGAAAGTATTGAGGGTAGGAGAAGCTTTGCGAACCTTTTTTCGGAAAATTTATATAAAAGTCGGAGAAAGCCGTTCCTTGAGGGAAGGGGAATGGGTCAAGCCTATGACTCTTATAAGAACCTTCCTAGAGTTGGTATTGCTGATGCTTGGGAAAGAGGATTACGCGACCAGTTTGATGAAGTACAACGCATAGGTAATGAGAAAATATGGTTCAGATTAAAAGACCATGCTTGGTATAGCGTTGATATTCGCGATGAGGCACCTTACACTGGTAAAAGCGCAACTGCGTATTTTAATTGGGGCAGTTTAGAAGAAGAGAGAGTTAAAAGAGTTGCAAGATATGTTAAAAGTAAGGATGAAGGTCTACTCCTAAGAAAATAAAATTTTGGCAAACTTAGGCTATCAACCCTAAAGGTTCTAACTTTTTATTTTAAAACATGTACACAATTGAACCACACTTTTCGTACATTACGACTCCTTCAACCTCTTCATACCCCCAACTTAAATCGTATGCCTTTCCCTTATAATCCTGGAGGGTTTTCCATCGATGAGAATGAGGTTAATAGAAGGGAAGAATATTCTTGTGATCCGAATAAAATAGGTAACATAGCACTATCCAACGATCATTATCTGCCATTTGTTGTATCTGCGAATTCTCTAAGAATCAGAAAGATTTATAAGTCTTTTTGGTAAATAATTCATAGAATATGAGCCTATCTCTTAAGCCTGGGGAGAAAATTCTCTTACGCCTAAACCGTCATCCGCTTTCATATCTTCCATGGCTTCTATTTGGATTCATCCTTCTAATATTTATTACTTTGCTCGGCTGGTTTATTGGGAGAGGTAGCGGGGCAGTTTTAGGATTTATAGGATCTCTTATCTTATTTATGCTCATAGCAATATGTTCGTACCGCAACATGAAAGCCTACACTTACTACATTACCAATCAAAGAGTTGTGATAGAAAGGAGGTGGTTTGGGATCACGTACCGTGACATAACCTATGATAAAATTACTGATGTTATAATGGATCAGGGTTTCTTTGGAAGAACTCTAGGTTACGGAACGGTTATGCCACTCACTGCGGGAGGGGCGAGTCTTACACCTCTAGGGTACATCGCGACTCGAATTATCGTGTCTTACTGGTTGATAAACATTCCAAATCCCCACGAAACATATGAATTTTTAAGAGCCTTGGTTAAAGGAAAAGGAGTCCCTGAAGTTGAGATACTACCAGAAGAGGCATTAGAAGAGAAGCCTATTGCCGAACGGATCGTTGCAAAAATAGAAGAGAGCCTAACCCTCTTAGATAACTTGAAGAAAAGATTGGCTGAAGGTAAAATTAGCGAGGAAATTTACAAAAAGCTTTCAGAGGAATTCCAGGAAAAAATTGCTAAACTAAAGGAGGAGGCTAAAGAGGAAATCAATAAGATTGAGGCTGAAATTTCTAAGGAGGAGGCTGAAAGAAAAAATATGGAAAAGTCCATGGAAGAGATTGAAGCGAGAAGGTTGATTGGTCAAATTAAAGAGGAGGAATATGAAAGAAGAAAAAATGAAATTGAAAAGGAAAAGGGCAAGATAGAACTAAGAATATCATCAAAGAAAAAAATAATGCAAAAGCTTCAAGAACTTGTTTGAGATCAAACTTTTTTCAAGAAGCCCTTTCCCTGTAGGGATTTAATGGTTGCCTCGACTTCTTCAACGGTTAGACCTAATTCTTTAGCACAGTCTGATAGACGAATTTTATACTCGTGCTTTGTAAGATAATCCAATAGCTTTCCTTCAATTTCTGTAAGAAGGATTGAAGGGACTTTCGAAGTTATGGAAACTTTTCTAGCCCCAAAGAAACCTCCAAAAAATCCGGCAAAAGAAAATAAGATGGCATCAAGCCAAAAGTATGGAGAAGATAACCAAAGCATTAGAATATTATAAATCGGACGAGCATATATATTGGAAAATAAGTACAAGATAAGAAGGTGCCATGTTATAAAAGTTGCTATTCCAAAAATGAGCTCTCCTATGATCGTTCTAAGGAAGCCTAGAGCGATGAGAACTATTAAAAGAGCCCATATAAATGGTAAAAATTGACTAAAAACATATCCCATAATACTCCCTAGAAAGAAATATATTATTTCCAGCGCAACTCCAAAAACAATTCCTAAACCAATTGCTTTTAGGATTGCATTTTTCTTCAGCATCAAGATTCTCTCCTCCTGCAAAGCCCCTTTTCTTCCAAAGATTCCATCGCATTCTTAACATCCTCTATGCCGATACGCAACTCTCTGGCACAATCTGAAACGCGAACTTTGTAACCGTAGGTCATCATATAATTAAGAACCTTCTGCTCCATATCTGTAACTAAACCATATGTGTTTACAATTGGGAAGGCCCTTCGAGAATAATACGTTATAAAACCCCATATGGCTGGAAGGAGGATTATTTCAAAAATTATAAGTGTCAATACGTTGAAGATACCGTCCAAGACCGATAGGACAAATGTGAGGATAAAAGAGAGAAACAACCAAAGCAGAAGGATCTTGAACTTTTTACTCAATTGAGGGCACCTTAACTAGCAACTATTGCTTCTTCAAAAAGACCTTCTCTTCTAAAGATTTAAATGTTTGTTTCTACAAGCCCCTAAGCCCTTCATCGTAGCATCCGTCGTTCCTTATTCTTGATAGTCAATGAGGCATTGTATCCTGATTTGGGTTTTCGAGTTGCGGTTTCGTATTCAGATACGAGCTCCGGCTTCTCAAAGAATCTTATAGAGGCTCGAAGCTCTTCCACCCGATCCCTTAAGCATTTAACCATCGATCATGAAAAAGCCAAAGGCATCTGGAAGCCTCCTGAATGGATCTCGAGGAAGGCTCAGGGCTCAAAGGATTAGGTTTATAAGGAGCAATGTGTCAAATACACACGATCTGTGGCTTAAGGAGATATTTGGATGGGATCCGAAGCCCCTTCAGGATCGAGATCCGAATTAGGATCTGAAGCCAAAGGATTCGTAAAGGTTTACTTGAGAATGGAGGGCGAAACGGCCGATCGCTTTTTGCGCATCAAGGAGCATTTGGGCTTAAAGAACGATACGGAAGTTCTTAGAGCCCTTATCAACTGGTACTGGCGCCAGAATCGGGAGGAGCTGGAGGTTCCTAGGGCTTTCGCTTCCACGGAAGCCCAGCCCCTCATGGAGCATTTCAACGTAAGCGAGGATGGCGTAAGGGTTTTGGACCGATCCCTGGCAAACTCCGTATCGAAAGGGCGAATTATAGACGTATACTTAAGGCCGGAAGGCGCATGGTGCGAGTACTGCGGATCGATGGAATGCCGCCACGTAGGCTTCGTTTTAGGCATTCCTAAGGTTCAGGAGATCCTAAAGAAGAAAGGATGGAAGTATCGGAGCCCAGGGAAGGCCTAGTGCCAGTAGATAGAAGAATAAAAGATAGGATAAATAGGAAAGGCTAGCCCTTAGGCCTCCCCAAGCTTCCCATAGAGGCTTCTGTATGGGATACTTTCTTTTCTTCTTTTTTTCTTTATGGCTTTCTTTCTGGATCACCTCAGGGCTCCATGAAAAGCCTCGAAAAGGCTCAAGGCTTTTTCAGGCTTTTAAGCCATGCTCCCATCGCCGTCTTCAGATCTTCCGCATCCAAGGCTATTAGGGATATTCCACCTACGATGAATAGGAGGCTCAAGCCCTCAAGAACCTCTAAAACACTTGTCCTTTTGGAGGCTATCCATAGGATTAAGCCCTGGGGAGCGATAAGGAATAGAAGCATAAGAAGAAGGGCAATTCCTAATGATAGGGCTCCGAGGTGGTAGTGGTGCAGCCTTCTACCCCTGAATCTGATGCCTAAATGGGGCCTCAGCCTCCTCGAAGCCAGGAAAAGGTAGGATATAGCTATTACCATGGAGACGAAGGGTATCCAGAGGGGTGCTTGGAGGTTGAAGCGAAGGGGAAGGGGAAGAGAAAGGGCATAGAGGGACTTCCCTTTCCAATAAAATCTTAAAGAGCCTTCGGATAGGCAGAGCCATAGGAAGAAACCATCGGAAACTACGGAAAGAATGAGAATGAGGAGAAGCCCAAGAACCGTCACGAATATTTTCCTCCTTTCCCTCTCCTCAGCTCCAGGCAATCGGCATCCCTCCTGAGCCTTTCAGGCTCACTTTCAGGAATTTTCCTCAAAGACTCCTTAAGCCTTCGCCGCCTGTAACCAGAACCTTTCCTATGGAGAATTCGCCTCTAACGTTCGAAGAGGCAGCCGTCTTTCAGCATGAAATCCCTGTTGCTGGGCAGTCTCTCGTAGAGGTCCGTCGTCGTTAGTATTATCGTAACCTTTCTTTCCTCGTTGATTCTTGTGAGCAGCTCCATCAGCCTCTGGGAGTTTTCATCGTCCAGGCTGGAAGTAGGCTCATCGGCCAGGATGATCTTCGGGCTGTTTGCCAGAGCCCTTATTATGGCTATGCGCTGCCTTTCGCCCCCGCTCAGGGTTTCCGGAAACCTTTCCGCCAAGCCTTCTAAGCCAAAGTACTCGAGAAGCTTCCTTGCCCTTCCTTCCCTCTCCTTCTTATTCATCCCGGCTAGGGCTAAGGGAAGCTCTACGTTCTCCAGTACGGTTAGGGAAGGAATCAGGTTGAAGAACTGGAATACGAAGCCTATGCCGTGAAGCCTCAGCTCCGATTTCTCATCCTCGCTCAGCCCGTTAACCGCCCTTCCGAAAAGCTTAACTTCTCCCTTGTCCGGATCCTCCAGCAAGCCCATAATTTTAAGCAGAGTTGTCTTTCCGACGCCCGATTTACCCCTTATCGATATGAATTCGCCCTCCTCGACTTTTAGGCTTACGTCCCTCAAAACCTCCGTTGCCCCGTATCTCTTGGAGACTTTGGAGAGCTCTATCAAGCCTCATCCACCATAAACGCTTACAGGACCGTTAGAGTATAGGAGGCTAAGGGCATACAGCCTTTTCGTCCAGTTTTTGGGTAGGTCGACACTGTAGCTTCCATAAAGGACGTATCCATTCCTCAGCATTTGCCCGTAGATATAAAGGAGCTCATGCCCTAGATCGCCCTTTCCGGCCAGGTACCTGAGCCCTTTGAAAACGTCGACCTTCAGGTTGAAGTAGTCCTTTAAAAGATAGGAAGCCTTCACGTCCCCGGCAATCGTTCCATTTCCGTAGGAGAAGGCTGAAGCCCGAGATCCAGCCTCGTATTCTTGGGGCTTATAGAGCCAGAAGTAGCCCATATATCGTTCCTCTAAGGAAACGGCCGCATAGACGTTGAAGATGTTTACGAGGGCTATAGCCAAAAGAGCCAGGACCGCCGCTGCCTTAGTCAGCCCCGCAGCGATCCTTCGATTATGAAGGCCTCCAGCCCTTGAGTATAAGCCCCTAAGCCCTAAGGCACAGAGCAATGCCGTTGGCGGCCATAGGAAGTTCACGGTCCTGTAGGCTAAGCCAAAGCCCAAGTCCGGGCATCCGAAGACCGCATAGGCCCCGATGCCCAGGATGGATGCGAGCCAGAAGATGATAGCCAAAGAAGCTAATTCGCCTCCCTTCTTCTTAACCTCAGCATAGCCTAAAACGATGAAGGTTGGTGCCACGATCAGTGGGATGGAATAGGCTATATAACGGCCTGGAAGGATGGGGGCGCCAGGCATAAGGGAGACCTTTGTTGCCAGGAAGGCGATCAGCAGCGGGACTGCCGCAGCCATGGAGCAGGAAAGCCAGGTTCTCACAGCCTTTCCATGGCTTGGCTTCTTGAGGGCGAAATGCATGGCCAAGGCGAAGGCTATAGTTTGGAAGGAGGCTGCAGAAATCCAGTCGCTGAGGCTTAGCTGTATCTTGAAGCCCTTCCAGGCATAAAGGAGGTAATACAGGCCTGTGGCAAGAGCCAGGATGCCCGACAGGAGAAAGGGAAAATAGTCCTGGGCTTTGGCAGAGCCCCTCAGAAAACCGATGATGAAGTGGGCAAAGGCTATAGAAAAAAGGACTGTAGCCGTCAAAACCGGGGTGAAGTGGTGGCTCAAGGCCAGGGCAGCCGATATTAGGGCGAAGAGGAAAGCCGTCCTAAGGCTTCCCTTCTGCCTTAGAAAAAGAAGGATGAGCGTAAGGTATAGGGGGTTAGCGTAGGTTTCCTTGGTTACGCCGGCTGTGAAGATGGCATGGGTGAAACCCGTTGCGAAGATCATGGAGGCGATGAAGGAGGCTTCGGGGCTAAGGATGTCCTCAGCAAGGGCGTAGAAGATGAGGATGGCTGCGGAGCCTATGAGGGGAAAGACTATGGGCATCGCACGCCTGGGGTCAGCCCTTACAACTTGGCCTAGAACGGCTCCGAAGAGGCTGTTGGCAGGCCAATAGTTGTTGTAGCCGTCGAACAGGCTTACGTTTCCAAGGTCTACGGGCGTATGAAAGGCGATAAGCTCCGCGTTCCTTATGGGGGACCAGCTGTCCGTTGAAAAGGGCATACCGCTTATGAGATTCGGATAAAGCCTCAGGAATGAAGCCGTCATAAGGATGAGGGGGACGTATAGGGCTCTCCTCCTTCTCCTCCTCATCCAACTTCACTTTTAAGGATCGTTATTGCGGAGAGCAGGATGGCAAAGGAGAAGTTTAAGGCTATAACGAGGGGATCCGCCCGAATAGGCACGGTATGCGATAAAACCCTCAGGTAGCCCCATTCCTGAATCATGTTCAGGGTTGCCAAACCCGCAGCCGTTCCTATGAAGGACGCCATTATGGACCAAGGGAGAAGCTTGGCTAAAAGATCCGCCTTTAAAAGCCTCCTCGAAGCCCCAAGGCTTCTGAGCACATCCAGTTCGCCCCTATGCTGGGCTATGATGACCTTATAGCCTAAGGCTATGCTGAAGCTTGAGAAGAAGAAGACCGCTATGGAAAGCGTCAGGAGGGATTCCCTCGTCACCCCATACCTTTCCAAGTAGCCCCTCATGAAGCTCGAGGCTTCCTCGATGCCTATATCCTCAGCTCTGAATCCTATAGCCATCCTAGGCATGATGAGCCCTTGGGAAGGCTCCAAGCCCGCTTCCTCCCCGTGTGGGGACGGTTGCCTCGAGGCTTCTTCTGCAACAACCCTTGAAACGTCAGATCGGCTTACCGTTTTTCCTTCGACTTCGATGCCGATTTTAACCCTTATGAGCGTGGCGTGGGCGTAATCCGCCCCCCTCAACCATTGTCCAACGTAGATGGGCGCAAGGATTTCGTCGTCCATGGGCGTATGGGAAACGAAAACACCTTTCACCCGCAAATCCAAGCATCTTCCCGTAAGGATGCCTGAAACGAGCACCTTATCGTCGAGGTTTAAGCCAAGCCTTTCAGCGACGTTTCTGCCAGCAACCATAAAGTTTAGGTCTTCCAGCCCGATCATTCCGCCTTCCATTACGGTTAACTGGCTCAGCTTTGAGAAGTCCTCCGGAACGATGCCCCTTAGAAAGACCGACTCGCCCTTCAAGATGCATGGAGCCATGGCTTCCGGGCTCATGGTACGAACCCCGCTTATGGCTCTTATCCTTTCAGCCAGGTAGATCGGGACAAGACCTGTAAACGGAGTCCTGCTGTTCCTATCGTATATGACGATGATGCCCTCGCCTTCGCCCAGGTAGGCACTGAAGCCCCTGTAAAAGCCTAGAAGGCTGAAGGCTGTTATCGAGAAAAGCATGGAAGAAAATGCGACGATCATAACTAGGGCGGCGACACGTTGGCGCCTCAGATAGCGGAATCCTAAAAGCCTCATAATGGTTTCTCCATGAACCCTACATGGATGAACCTCAACGCTGGATATAAGCATCCAAGAACGGAAGAGGCAACCGTCAGTCCTATCGTCTGGAGCACCTGCCACAGTTCGATGAAGGGTGCTAGATCGACGCTTGGAAGAAACCACCTAAGCATGGTTGCGAAGGTTTGGGATCCAGCCGTGCCCAGAGCCACCCCCAGAGCCGAGCCTATAAAGGAGACCGTTAGCGTATATGTCAATATCAGCGTGAGGATGAGGCGTTTTTCGGCTCCTAGGGCTCTGAGCATCGAGAGCTCGTAGCTCGACTCCGCTAAAAGCCTGGTTGAGATGATGTAGGAGGCTGCGGCAACCACGGCGTAGACGGCTATGGACCATAGGTTTAGGAAGGCAAGCGTCTGCGCATTCATTTGCTGCATGAACTCTTTCAGCTGCTGGGTTTGGACGAGCCTAACGTTTTCAGGTAGTAGCTGCGCGATTTGGCTGAGGGCTTCTTGGCTGTTAACGCCTGGTTGAAGGGAGATTTCAATGATGGAAACTGTTCCATTTTCTCCGGTAAGCATGTGGGCTGTTTCCATTAAAGCCAGGAGCTCGGCGTCGCTTTCCGTCTGGCTTCTGAAAATGCCTACTATTTTGAGTTTAACATGCTTTCCGCCGATGACAAGCTCCAGCTTGTCTCCAAGGTTTACGTCATACGCTCGCGCAAGAACCTCTCCCACACCCGCTTCAAACCAGCTTCCAGGAGTTGTCCCATTTATGTAGGCTCCAATCCTTTCAAGGAAGCCTCGGGCATCCTCTAGACATCGGACATCGATTGCGCGTCTGCCAGAGCTGGTTTCAAGCTCCGCTTCGAAGATTCTCTGGGGAACAGCCCACCTGACACAACTGAGGCCTGCGAGTTTGGAGGCCAAACCCGCATCAACTCGGCTGTCCGCTATTGATGTCGCGTTTCCGCTAAGTATCAAGTAGGGTCCGCCGACGTAAACGAGTTTTCCTAGCATTTCGGCCTGAAAATTAATGTAGTTGGTTATCGATTGGGCTGATGAAAGGATGGCGACTAAAAGAGCTATCGCTACGATGGATGAAGCCGTCCCTGAGCTTCTAAGGAGCGACTTCAAGGCTAGGGAAGACATAAACCTTAACGTTCCTTTCCACTAGGGTGGTGCCGTAACGTTCACCCATATTTGGCACCATCTCTCGTGGTATTGAAGTTGCCTTAAGGTTTCGTTGTAAATCCAAAGCTCGAAGATTATCCTCTGATTCGTACCCGGCTTCGTCAGCGTTATGTCCAACGGCGCGGTCCAGTTCTCATCGTGCAACATCACCCTTTCAAGCCTCGCTACGGGCTCGATGGGAGCGGGGTTGACAGGGGTCTCGTTATCCCCAATCTTAATCATAACGGTATAATACATGGGTTTCCCCATGTGGTTTCCGATGTAAACGTAGAGCCTAACAGTCTCGCCTACAACAGCCTCTTTAGGGTAGTCGGCAAGCTTCATACCTGGACCCAAAACTCCGAGCTCAGAGAAGGCTTCAGATATTCTCCCACCCATAAAGAACTGGTATGCGCCGACAGCCGCGATGATGAGCATTAAGGCCAGAACAGCTGCGCATGCATGTTCCATCGTGAAGTATGAGGCTTCAGTCTTCCTCGCGGAGCCTTTCACCTTCACCCTGCAGTTCCTCCTAAGCCAAACCCACAGCCTCCAAAGGATGTCTGGACCGAAAAAGTAAACTAGCCCTCCTGCAACCACAAGCCCGGCGATTGAGGCCACCGTGACTATGGTAGCAGACTGCCTACGCATCAACCCCTCATCTCTTACGTTTGGGGCTTCACTGAGGACATCGTGAGCAAGCCTTCCGGCTTCAGAAGCCAGCCTTTCAGCTTCCTCAGGGTTTTTGCCAACCTCCAGTTCAGCTTGGGATATGAGGCTTAGAGCTTCGTTGAGCGTAGCTTCGAGTTCACTCACGTTCCCTCCAACATTGTATGCCTCCAAAAGCGCTTCAAAGGCTTTCTGCGCCTCTTCTCTAGCATCTTTTATAGCCTGAACTTCGCTGCCGGTTGCCCCCACACATTTTATTGGAACAGCCAGAGACAGCGTCAACAACAGGATTACTGCGGTTTTAAACATTGACTGGGTTTTCAATGAGCCTCACATTCCCTGCGACATGGTGTGGGATGCCGTTTTTAACGGTTTTGATGCGGCTTCCACACGTATGATGTTGTAGCCTCTTTTCCTCATGTTCTCCAACGTTACGGAAAGGGCCTCTGCATCGTGGTTCAATAGCAAAACCACTATTATTGTTGCTGGAGGAGACGTGTCCTTCGCCTCCTTTTCAAGCGCGTTGCTCACGGGATGACGCCTCGAATTGTCCTGTAGGGCTTCATGTTCAAATTTTAGGATTTCAGAAAGCCTTCGGGCTGGCTCGCCCTCCATGTCGATCAGCAGCAGGCTTCTGTAGCCCAGATAGTAGCCTTCGGGACCCATTCCAACAGTAGCCTCTGGATCTCCAAAGCCGCGTGTGTTGTCTTTCGGGTTCCTGCAGCTCCAAGCCTTAAGGTCTGTTCCGTCAAAGCATGCTGCCTGAATCAAGCCTAAAGCCAACAATGGATATTTGGACCTAAGTCTATTCGCCTCACCACGCAGGGCGTTCAATAGCCTTAAAACCAGCCTTGCCTATGCGCTTCTTCATCTGGCTTAAATGGGCTTCAGTTGGCACCTTATCCTTGTATTCGTAAACCTCCATGAAGTATGCGCTTTTCCTTAAAAGCCTAACCAAGTCCTTAACGTATCGGAGCTGCAAAAACATCCTCAGCCACAAAGCCCTCAAATCCCACAAAGGATCATAAACAACAGGCCTTCCTGGACCATCCAAAGTGAAGCCCAACCCACAATATCCCATAGATAGGCTTTAAATCCACCAAATCGAACAAAAGCTTAGGAGAGCCAGCCTCCTCCATGAAACATCAAAAACGGAGAAGGCTGACTCTCCAAAATAAACATTCAGAATTATTTAACAGCCCCGCGCGCGCCTCTCAAGAATGGAACGCGGTATTGAAGTAAACAGCGCTTCGCTATCCACCAGAACTTCAACCTCATCCCAGCTTGCTAGATCAACGCTGTAAACTCGAATCCTTATGTAGGTAAATCCCATGCCACACCCTCACTTTGATTAAATCTTTCGAAGTTAATTAACCCTCCTATGTTACGGCTAACCTCTTCCCTATTTCAAGCTTAGCCTATAGTAACGATACTTCCTCACGAGAGCTAAGACGGCCATAGTTTCTGTAAAGGTTGCTAGGGATGTTACTATTGGCGTAAGCCTTATCCCCCATGGTGTGTAGTTTAGAAGCAAGCCTATCAGCGGGACCACAGCTAAGCTTAAACCTATCGAAAGGGCGAGCCTTTCGGGGCTTTCAAGGTCTTCGCTTCTCGGGTATAAGGCTTCTATGAGCATTGAGCCCGGCAGGTATAGGACGAAGATTGAGCCTAAAACATACCGCATATATATTAGGGGAAGGGCAACCGCATAGAAAACTATGAAAGTGGTCAACGCGACTAATGCTGTTATTGCCCAGAACCATAGGCTTCGAAGACTTAAGGCGTATCTCATGAGGCTTGAGGGAGGTTTAGGCTCAGAAAGCTCTAAGGCTCCCCGCTTCCACAAAACGTAAACCATTCTAGCAGCGTCCCTATACTTCAACCCCTTATCCCTGACAAGCTTCTCGACTAGCTCTGGGATTCCCGGATTACATATGGAGTTCGCCACCCGCATGACAAGCTTCTCTACTTCCTCGCTCAAATCCTCTCACGCTCTTTGCGCACTCGAATACTGTGCATGGGCTAATCTATTAACTGAAAGAGAAGGGAACTAAAATGGGTCAGTTCATCCCAAGACGGCGCCCTTACTTTAAATTATAGCGATTAGATGATGCATGCGCTGGGATGTTCATCACTTCCGCTTTATGGCCCTGCTTAGCTCTCCAATCACGTCCTCATAGGTTATCTCTATGGGCTCTCTACGTGATGGACATGGGATGGTTCTTGAGCCGGGTGATGGTGCTCTCGGAATTTCTATAGGCGGAAGCGGACCCAGTGAGGGTTTTCGCGTGTTTAGCTAGCTAAGTTAAGCTTTTGTCTTACCCTTGAAGCTGATGATTTTAAGCATTCCTTTGGATCCAACATATTCTATTTCAAGCGCGTGAAGCTAAGAAAAGCAGCTCAGGTGATCTTCTCAATGCTTCTTTGGGAGCGCACCAAAGGGTTGCATTCTAGATTCCTTCATTAATCTTCCTTAAAGCTAAGCAGACCGTGGTTCTTATTTTAGAACAAGGAAGAGATGACCTTGATTTAACAGCTTCCTCATAAGATACTTTCGACCATCTTCCTAAACCATGATAGACATAGTAATCCTTTTTATCTAGGAGTAACCCTTCAATAAGGCTTTTTATCCTCTTCTCATCGTAAATTCTTTCAGCACCAGTCTGCATGTATTGCTTGCAATATGGTAGGGTTATTAATATTTGTCCATCCTTCTTCAAAATACGCTTCAGCTCTTTCATAGTTAGAATGTCTCCATCCTTGTATTTAGGATCTCCATAATACCCTATTCCTATATGCTCTATGGTCGAAATAGCTATTATTGTATGAAAATATTCATCATCAAACGGCGTATTCCTCACATCACACTGGTAGAACTTTAAATTCGGATGCTTTCCAGGATATGGATTTACATCTAAACCGTAGACGTCATAGCCACGAGCGATCAGAACGTGGGAGAAGAAACTTCTGCAACAGCCCACGTCCAGAACCCGTTTACCCTTTGAAAGTTTAAGATTGTCTAGTACCCATGGATATTCAATAGATCTTGAGCAATTACCACCTTCTAATCTTAGGTAAGATAGTGCTCTATTCCCGATCATTAGAGAATGATATTTGATTACTCCAAAAGAAGGATTGGAGTAAATTTTAGACGAGACTAAGTCTCCTACATTAGAAATGAAATCACCCATATCGGATCATATTAGCATGAATAGTTGGATGTGGTTTTCTAAATAATGCGATTTCAGCATAATCTTTCTTGCTTCACGCGAATTTTATCCGATGCATAGTCTATTATTCTCGAAATAATATGTTTGACATTTCTCCCTCTTGAAAAAGCTAGAGGCAGTTCTAAAAAGGCAATGGAGAGTGCATAAAGTAGAGATATTCTGGTTTTTGACATTTTATTGGTTCTTGCGATGGGAGTGGCTTGATTGAATTTACCCCAATCGAGGCCTTTATCAACAAGGCCTCTTTCACTTAACATTTGATATAAGGCAGTTCCCGGAAAAGGTGTGCTGATGGAGAACGCTGGCCATGCCTTTACAGATAATGTAAATCGCCAAGTTCTTAGAACATCCCATATCGTTTCATCCCAGTTTCCGATCATGTAAAATCCCTTCACGGAACTTATACCAGCTTTCCTTGCTAACGCGACAGCACGTCTGACCTCATCGAGAGTTAGTGACTTTTTAATAGAATTTAGAACTTTTTGAGATCCACTCTCTATTCCAAATTCGACTTGTATAAAATTAGCCTCCTTCATTTTCTTTAAAAGCTCTAGGGTAACTAATTGTTTGTTAGCCCTCATTTGACACGTAAAGCTCATTCGTTTATGTAAACCCCTTTTGATTATCTCATCACATATTTTAAATGCTCTTTGCGGAGAGATGTTTAGAGCATCATCGAAGAAGGTGATGTTTTGAATTCCAAATTTACTGTGTAGATATTCTATTTCATCAACTATATTCTTTGGACTTCTGAATCTAATAACGCGTCCCCACATTTTAGGGCTTGAGCAAAATATGCAGTTAAATGGACACCCACGTGAACCCATTATCCCCCAACTCGGGAAGCATTTATAGTTTCTAACTTTGAAAAGGTGATGTGCTGGGAATGGCAAATCGTCTAGGTTTTGTATGCGTTCTCTATCTTTATTGTGAATGATTTTTCCATGCTTGCTGTACGAAATCCCTTTAATAACCTCCAATTCCTTATCCTGAACAATTTCCCAAAATGTTATTTCACCTTCCCCGCGCACTACAATATCACTATATTTGAGGCATTCCTCGGGCATCATTGTTGCATGAACTCCACCCATGACTGTGAGAATCCTTGAATCGAGTTTCTTCGTGAATTTGGCTATAAGTGCTCCTGACAGAAAATTGAGGGTTAGTACGCTTATGCCCACAACCTCCGGATTAAATTCTTGTATTTCCTTTTTCCATTTCTCGGCAGAGAATTTCTCTATTGTGAAATCAAGTATTTTAATTTGTAATTCTGGATTTTTGCTTAAAATGTACGATGCGATATAGCCCAGACCTAAGGGTGGATAATACGACATTGTCTCCCTCATATATGGAGGAAAAACAAGTAATATTCTGGTTTTCATGTCTGAGCTTAATTTAATACGCAACTTTTTCTAGCATTAAAACGGTTTTATCAGCTTTGTGGCTTAATTAAGCTTTACGTGTAGTGGTGTTCGATGTTCGTCCATAGTCTATGAAGTTTTGTTCGAAAGCATCTTCACAGACTGACTGAAGACGGAGGAGAAATACGAAAACAAGAATTAAGCCACAAAGCATTTTATCCTAATCTTTCGTTTGTAGCACGTTTTGCTTCTTCATACACTCGTACGTATCGTCGAGCCTCTTCTACTTCATCGACAACTATTTTGTCGGCTTTCTTCTCATATTCCTGCCTTCTTTCATCATCTTTAAGAAGTTCTATAATCTTATCCGCCCATTCATCAGGGTTGTTAGGAGAGGCTGTAACAAATATTTCCTCTCCAGCTAAATCCTTTAGTTCTAAGACTTCAGGAATTCTTGATGCAATAACTGCTTTCTTACAAGCTAGCATTTCGAGAAGTATTGTTGGAAATCCTTCCCTCTTAGTTGGCAGAGTACAGATCGTAGCCTTATGAATCCAGTATAAAAGGACTTTAAAAGGAGCTTTCCCTTTGATCTCAATATTCTTAGAGATCCCTAACTTTCTGGCAACATGGTTAATTTTTGATAAGTAAGCTTTATCACGTATTCCTCCTATAAATATAAGTTTACATGTTGGAAAATATTTCAACACTTTGGGCATAGCTTCAACTAGAACAAGCTGGTTCTTCCTTGCTGAAATATCAGAAACACAAAGAATGTATGGATCATTTAGTTTAGGAACAGCTCCGGGTTTAAATAAGTTCTTATCAACCCCTTGGTAGAGCACTTTAATCTTCTCTGGTTCAACCAAAACATTTTTTATGATACCTTCTCTTTGTTTTCGGCTTACAGCCACAGTAACCGTTGATTTTTTGATAGCAAATACTTCAGGTAAGAAGAATATGCGTAAAACTAATGGAAGTCTTCCTCGGCTCCAATCAGAGTTATGGCAAGTAAATACTAAAGGTATATTTAAGTTCAATAGTTTTTGTAGAAAGATAATAGCAATAACATCATATCTTGTGTTAACGTTAATAACGTCAAATTTTATCCTTTTAATAAGTTTCCACAGCTTGAAGAAGAGAGAGATCGAAAACGCTATCATGTTTAGATGCCCTTGAAATGCACTTATAGTAGTATTACTTGACTTAAGAAGTTGGAAGTTTGGGTGGGGAACTTTATGAATATAAAAATTAGGGTAATTTATACCCAACTTACTCTGGTCAAAGTGTGTAGAATCAAAAAAATGAACTTCATGACCAAGATGGCAAAGTCCTCTAACTGGACGAAGAGTGAACTTTCTTATGCTACCTCCAACTTGGGGAACCTCGAGCTCGCCCGAACCGACAACAGCTACTATCAAATCACTTCCTCCTCTGCAGTTTAGCCCATGAAAATGGGAAGCCCCCTCTTTTATCGAACATCCTTATTTGAAGTTCTTTGAGAATCGATGGAAGGTAATACCATGTATTCACTAGAAGACTATTAGTACAATAGGGGCAATTTTTCTTAAACATAACTTTAAGCCTTTTTCTATACTCTGGAGAAAAAACTATTTTTTGTAAATTGCTTCGTCTTAAGTTGCCTACCGGAGGCAAAGCCCAACATCCTGGATAAACATTTCCATAAGCATCAATGTATATACTTTGAAAGCCAGCAGTGCAGGGTACTTCATCCTTAATTTTGGGTTTGATATTCCCAAGAAGATAGCTCTTGGCATACTCAAGTCCAATGTGGGTAATTAATGGAGAAAGAGGTTTCCTTCCAACCAAATCATGCAATTGTTCGAACACTTCATGTACTAGTCGTCTGTCATCTACCGTTAGAGGAGTTAAAGGATCTTTATTTATACCTTTAAATTGAAAGGACACCGTTTCGAAAGTATTTGGTATCCACGTGACATTAAGCTTATCACATAGCTCAATAATCTTAGGTACATTAGGTATTGAGATTCTTGTCAAAGTTGTAGAAACTGTTACGTCAAGGTAATGGTACTTTGTATCTCTTAACTTAGTAAGAATCTCTAGGGCTTTTATCATCTTGCTGAAAGACCCTTTTATCCCTCTTTGGATCTCATGTGCTTTTCCCCAACCATCTAATGATATAGAAATTCTTTCTAAACCACTCTCAAGAAGTTCTATAGCTTTCTCTTCACTAAGAAGCAGACCATTGGTTAAAACGTTTATTTTTTCAAAACCAAGGGATTTTGCCTCTTTAATAAGAAGAGGTAAATCTTCTCTTAACAAAGGTTCTCCTCCTGACCAACCTATGCGTTTTACGCCTATACGCCTTAGCTGCTTCATAATGTCTGTCATCTCTGAAGTTGAAAGTTCGTTGCGAGATTTATTCATCCACATCGTACAAGTAATGCACCTGCTGTTACAATTATGGGTTGCGTTGATACATGCTGATGTGGGCCGAATGGGAATAAAGGAAAGGAATGAAGCATGATGTTTAGTGCACATAAAAAGAGGGAATTTATAGCAATCTCTCAAAGCTTGTCTCAACATATAAGACATGTTCATAATTTGATACCTTTAGCGGTTAGCTATTGCAAAATTTTATGGTTTAATTTAAATTTTTCTACTCGTGTTTTCTCAATCCATGCCCTATAGGCAGGTTGAGGGCTCCACTAGGGCTTTGAGTAGGCTTATCCAGAGGCTTCCACCGGTAGACTATTCATGGGTTAGGAGGCGTATAATTAGGCTTGATTTAAGCCCATATGAATCTTTAAGAGGCTATGATGGGCCGGTTGTCATAGCTGTTGACTCGAGCGGCGTAAGCGTCCATAAGTGCGGAGGATGGGTTGAGCGATTATATGGCAAAAGGAAGCGCTATGTTATCCTGAGAGGCGTGTTTCAGTCATAATGTTCAAAGAGCTTGGGGAGAAGGCGTGGAGTAGAGTGATGGGTTACGGTAGGCGCTGGAGCGCTGAGACAGCATTCTCAACATTCAAACGCCTATACGGAAACACCGCATGGCTAAAACATGGAGAGCATAGTTAAGGAAATGATGGCTAAAGCGGGGCAAGCAGCTAAAAACTAAGAGAAGAACCAATAGCAAAAGAATTAAACCACAAAGCTATAATTATAATAGACTCATCTCTAAAATTTTGATCTGCCGTGAAGGCGATGGCGCAATGGCCGTAGCGTATGGGTATATCCATCCACCTGCAACCCGTGATAAAAACGTAAAGTATGCCGTTCATAACATGTCTATCATCAGCCCTAGGCCGTCTTAGCCTCAGGAAGAAGCAGAGGCCTGATGGGCTCCCTTGAAAAAGCTTTAAATAATTCAACGAGATTTCTCCTATTTCAGGAATTGATAGTAATGTTCTTTGGTCGTGAAATGTATAGATTTCCACAAGCTTTATCACGAATGGCTGATATCACTAAGGTTAGATCACAGGCAAATTGGATACGATGGCAATTTTTCATCAAAACTTATATTTATTTATTTGGATTTCCTGACGTAGGGCTTCAATTAAGAGCACTCTATTTTCAAAATTTTTTGAAACGATTTAATTTTAATAAAGTGCTTGATGCTGGATGTGGTGTAGGTCTATTTTCCTTTTATATGGCAAAGAAAAATCCATCGGCGCGAATAGAAGCTTGCGATTATAATAGTGATTACATAAAAATTGGCAAAGCAATCCTAAATCAGCTAAATTTAAGTAACGTTACTATCTTTCACCAGGATTTATGTTGCCTCTCTAAGTCCAATGAATACGATTTGATCGTTTGCATGGACGTAATAGAGCATATAAAGGATGATGAACTCGTGATTGCAAATTTCCAAAAAGCTCTAAAAGAAGGGGGCTATTTATTCTTAACTACTCCCCATTTAGATGCGCAGAGAAGATATTTTCATAAGTATTTCGCCTCGCTTGGCAGTCATGTGAGACTAGGCTATAGTGAGGAAGGATTAACTATGCTTTTACAACGATATGGCTTCAGAGTTGAGAAAATTAAAAGAGTAGCAGGACCTATCGGAAGCTTGATGATTGACCTCTACTCTTTGGCTGTATTGCATTTACCATTGCCTTTTGTAGCCTTGCTTTTCCCACTATTGTCGAGTATCTCCTTACTGGACATGGCAATAAGGAAACGCAAAGGCTATAGCTTGGTAGTTATAGCCCAAAAGATGGCAACTAAAAATGTCTGAAAATTGGCACCCAGTTTCTCAAATAGAGAACAAGGATCACTAATCGTTTAGCACTTCATGTACTAGCCGTTTTTGCTTGCATCCAGCATCCCAAGCAGAGGGAATTTATTTCGTTACCTAAGGAAGACTGTTGTCCTTAATTCTCGGCATCTATATCTTTTGCCTCACCCTTTGAGGTAAGCACGAAGTTGGAAGTCTCCATTGGAGTAAATTAAATTGGTTCTCTGCTTATACAGTAGTCTTTGAATGCGATCCCAGTATTCCTTACCAAATGAATAAAGAATGAAGTTCTTTGTAAGTGTGGAGTTAGTTGCGAAATGAACACTCTCCATCACTTGTGCATTTCCTAACAAATCATTACTAGTCACCGTGTGAGGCCCCCGGATAGTATTTACCATCCAAGCGAAATTTGGCCCCCATCTCTCATAGTAGATAGTGTATGCTGAAGGCATTTTTTCGCATACAAATTGGGCACCTTGAAATTCTGTGGTTGGAGGGAGAAGAGCGTATTCGGAGGAATAGCGCAGGACAAAGCTTAGAACTAATAATATGACTAGAAGGCAAACAGCAAGCCTATTTCCGCTTTCCCTTTCCCTAGCGAAGAACCAAACTAGAAATGGAACTGCGAAACAATAGATTCTATGTAAGCCTTCATAACTATAGGCACCGGTTAAGATTAAGCAAGAAACGACTAGAATGCATAGAAGAGGGAAAATCCTTCCCCAATCGAAATTCACACGAAATTCTCTTCTACCAATGATGGCAAATATCCATGCTAACAACACGCACAAGAACAAATATGTAAGAGATAAAACAAATTTCCGATACTGGGTAAGACGAGTCGCATAATGTTCCACCGCTGTTGGTAGAAGATTTCGAAGTGTTATATCTTTAAAACTTTGTATAGCTGCTTCCAATACCCAATTTGAACTATAAAGAAACCAGACAGTAAAGATGACTCCGAATAGCAAAGCTAACTTATATTCTGTTACATCATAACTATAGCCAAGCTCCTTCTTAGTGAAGGACATGAGGATAAAAAAAATGAGGATCAAAAGTATAATGAATGCTGTTAGCCCATGAGAGATCACTACAGCGGTGAAGAGTATAATTAATAGACCACGTCGCTGGAGTAAAGAGATTCCGCAGTAGAAAAAGAGGCTCAAGAGACAAGGGAATAAGATAAGACCAAAAGGTGCGGGGCCTGGATAAGTTAAAGGTGTCCACAGTAGACTTTGAAAGAGTAAGGCTGAAAATAAAATATCCTTATGTCTCTTAAATAGAGATCGGACAAAGCCTATGATAATAAATAATCTTATGAAATGCAGAGATATTGCTAAAATTTTTGCAAAATCGTGATATTCAATACCTGTAATTTCATATAGAAAGGTTGAAAGATAAAAGAAACCAGGAAAAGCATTATAAAAGTATTCGTGAAATTTACCCGCTTCCAAGTATGTCACTCCAGCTAAGCAAGAAAAAGTATCAGAACCTCTAGCGTTGGCTTCAATCAATTCTGGACCGACAAATAAAAACATCAACCAGAAAAGGAGCAGTAGGAAATGAACTGCCTCAATTTTTGGGGAGCAATACCAGATTAGAGTGGCAATGATAAGCAAGCCAAAGCCAGCAAAGAATGTTGGTGGCAACTCATGAAACATGGGCAAATAACTTATGTCTATTTTTTCAATATTAGTGGTGAAAACCGCGTAGCACCATAAGGAGAACGAAATTGCTAGAGTAATCAAGAAAAGGAGTTTTAAGCGATGCGGATATAAGCTGCCATTCATCATTTTAGATTTAAGCCTCAATTTACCTACGGTATTGGCTATCATTCTGAAGAGTATAAACTGCGCACATGAGTCTTCAGCATCTGATGAACTGATCATATGCCCACCTTATGAATTCCCGGCTCTTGTTATCAGCACTTTCTTATTCAAGCGTGTCGTACATTTCTCCTCGTTACGATCCTTCTCATATTTATCCTTGGGAAAGTGAAAACAGAAAAAATACCCCAGTCCAACAAAAAAGAGAACTGCGACCTCGAACAAAATTATACGCAAAGCAGAAGTGGGTTTCTTGAAAAAATCTTTCACTGTTTTTGAAAAAAGTCTGAAAAGAATTCTCTTTAGCAATTGTTCTTCCTGTTCTATTGGCTCCATCCCTATACTTGCCTTATCGTAAAGTTTTTTCAGCATCCGTTTCGAAAATCCAATCCAATATGACCATTGAATAATGTTTCTCCATTGTAGTCTTTCTCTATATACTTTATGCCAAACTTTTACTTCAGGGTTATAAACTATGTGTTTTGCTGTCTTTTTCCTTATCCTTAAGGATATCTCGACGTCTTCGCTTAGATTTGTTCTTCTTCCTGTCATGCTTCCACCTCGTGGACCGATGTGCGTCGCAAAAAGCCCTGCTATTTCAAATGCCTTTTTTCTGAAAGAGGCATTTTCCGTCCATACGTTCCTCACCTTAGTTATCTCGTCGGTGTTAAACCAAGAAGTGCAACTAACAAGCCAGTGGAATTCCTCTGGAAGCCACGACATGGAAGGATCCTCCCATAACGGTAGAGCAGCCCCGGTAACTCCGATAATGGAGTTATCATTGTAAGTTCTTACCATCTTCTCTGCCCAGTCCGAAAAAAGCACAACATCATCATCTACAAAAGCAATGATCTCTCCCTTTGCACTTTTAATTCCCAAATTTCTTGCCGCACTCGCTCCGAGCACTCCTTCATTCCATAAAATCTTAAATCTTGGAAGCCCTATCTCCTCGCAATACTCTTTTACCTTCTTGTAAAGCTTCCTCGACTTCTCAGCTACAAAGATAACTTCGATATTCGGGTAAGTCTGCTTTTTAATACTATCGAGAAGACTGTAAATATCCCTTAACCTATTTAGGGTGTATGATGTGATAATCACAGAAAGCAACGGCAATTTTTTGGGGTCTTCAGAAGAGGCCTCAGCCATAAATGAGCTTCTCCCTAAAGATCGTTTTTATTGCTTTAAGTCCCTCCTCCAGCTTGGAGCTTTGCTTTCACAGGATAATTCTTCGCTATCATGATTTTTGATCTTAAATATCACTTTGAGGAACTTCATGGCTTAGGAGTGGAAGCGAAAGGAAATTATCCAGAATAGGTCTTTTATTCCTTGTGTTAAATCCTTCGTCTTACTAGTACCGTACAATCGCCTTTTGTAAAAGTGTGAAACCTCGACCACTTTAAGCTTCATCTTTGCTATTTTAACGAAAAGTTCTTGCTCCATTTCAAAACCATTGCTAGTTAAGTTGACCTTTTGGAAAGCATCTTTTTTAAAAGCATAATAGCCCGAGCATATGTCTGTATACCTACTGCCAAAAAATAAGTTGGCAGTCAGGGCGAGAATTCTATTTCCCATTCTGCGGTGAGCTGGCATGTGAGGAGGGGCCCTACCTTTAAAACGTGTCCCCTTAGCAAAGTCGTTACCCATCAAAATAGCCTCAACAAACTTATGCATTTCAGCCGGGTCGTAAGTTCCATCACCATCCAAAGTAACTATTATATCCCCTTCAGCCTTCTTAACGCCATATTTCAAAGCATCACCCTTGCCTCTATTAGGCTGATAATAAACCTTCACGTCAGGTCGAAGCCTTTTTGCGACTTCAATTGTTCCATCAGTTGAATGCCCATCGACAAGTATAACCTCATCAACCCAATCTGGGATATAAGGTAACACGTAGGGAAGGTTCTTAGCCTCGTTGAGAGTGCAAATTACTACTGAAATCTTAGGGTAGGGAGGCCTAGGGTACATTGTGGTCGTCTAACTATTCTTTTTTAATGACAACTATTACGCGAGTTGCTAAAGATGGAAAATTTGACATAAATTTATCTACAAGTGTTATCAGTTTTGTTACGATCTTAGGTAGAGCAGATTTTACTGTTACTGGGCATCCGATTATGCGTTCAATCTTAAAACCATAAATGCTAACCAGCTCTTTAAGAGCCTTAAGGGTCATAACCCTAATGTGACCCCATTGCCCCTCGGGTTCCTTCGTCAGAAGCTTTCCCACACTTTCATGTACGGGGCTTGCAGCCATCGGATATGGTTGGTAGCCCAATAGAAGTGCTAACCTATTAGGCCAACCAGCCAAGTTAGGAGTGGTGATCACGCATCTTCCTCCCCTTTTCAAAACCCTAAAAACCTCCTTCAACAAATGATCGGGATTGAAAAGGTGCTCAATTATCTCCCCACAATAGACAGAATCGAAAAACTCGTCATTAAATGGAAAATCGGTCTCATCTATATCCAGTTGATAACATATAATACCTTTCTGCTTAGCAGCTGTAACAGCTTCGTGAGCAAGCTCCAGTCCGTAAGCCTCTTTTGCACCCATTCTCTCCTTTAAGAGGAGAGTTATATCTCCGTCTCCACATCCCACATCTAAAAGCCTCTCCCCTCTAAGTTCAGTGAAAATTTTAGCAACTTCTTTAAACCTAGGCTCAGGCGCCAATCCTTTGTAATAACCTTTTGAATAAAATCGTCGCTTGAAAGTGTCCATTTTATACGCACTTTTCCAACGTCTTCAGTAGACTTTTAAGCTTCTGTACGAATAGGGGGCCTTGCTCAGACCATTTGAGTATGTCGCATAAGGTATGGACGGTTGGAGGTTAAATTTCCACTATCTCAGGGTAGATAATAGCCTTTTCTCAGCCCAAGCATACGTCTTTCTAAGCCCCTCCTCCAAGCTCACCTTAGGACTCCAACCCAATACCTCCCTAGCCTTCGTGATGTCGGCAGTCCTACTCAACGGGCCAACGGGCTTTAACGGATCGTACTTAACCTCTATACTCTTACCAGAAATCTCGACTATCTTCTCAGCTAAAACCCTTATCGGAGTAGGCTTATCAGAGCCTACGTTAACAATTAATGGCGGGCTTGAAGCCTCCTCCTCAAGCCTAACCAAAGCCTCAACGCAGTCTGAAACATACATAAAGGATCTAGTCTGCTCACCATTACCCCAGACAACAAAATCCTCCTCAGGATACCTTACAGCCTTACGTATCAAAGCAGGAACAGCATGCGCAGTCTCATCCAAAGGCTCACATGGCCCGTAGGCCGTGAATATCCTCGCAATTCCTACGTCTATGTTCTTCATCCAGACCAATTGAATTTCACTGAGTAGCTTAGCCCAACCATACCCTCCCTCGGGATTATAGTAGCGTAGGTCTTCCTCTGATAGGACGACATCAAGCCTCTGCTGCATGTCTATTGGATATACTGAGACGCTTGAAGCGTAAACGATCTTTCTAACATTATGCTGTAGGCAGGCTCTGAAAACGTTGGCATCTATGACTAAATTGTCTTGAAGGGCCCTAAGCTCAGCCATCTCGCTTCCGTGCAGGTGTTCAACGCTTCCGACAACAGCCGCCAAGTGATAAACAATTTCAGCATCTTTAATTGCGGCTATGGCTTGGTTGTAGTCCCTCAGGTCAGCCTTCACCCATTTAACGTTTTCAGCCCCAACATCCTTCAGGTTCTCAAGACTTCCCCTGGAAAAGTTATCGATAACCAGAACGTCCCTACCTTCGTCTAGGAGCCTTTTAACAAGGTGACAGCCTATGAAGCCGGCTCCCCCGGTGACAACGGTGCTCACACGTTCACCTCCTCCGTATGTCTCCGTCCTTTGGGGTGAAGAAGTACCCATCTATCCTCCTAAGCGTGTAGTAGCCCTTCTCCATAACCCATCTAATCCTATCATTATCTAAGCTACGCCAATCATCCCATATGGCGCTTATCAACCGTCCTGTAAGCCCGTCCGATTCTTCAGAAGCCAAGAAGACGGCTAGGCTTGTTACGGGTTCGAATCCGGCACCACCATCTTCTAAGACCTTTCTCGCATCGGCTAGAGCCGTTTCTCCAGCCTTTTCGCCAGCCTCAACTATCTGCTCCACAATCCTTGTTTTGACTGCCCCTGGAGCTATGGCGTTAACCTGTATGTTGTAATCTTTAACCTCCTCAGCCAAGGTTTCTGTAAGCCTTACAACAGCAGCCTTGGAGCAGGCGTAGGCCGAGAAGTTGGGCTTCGGGTAAGCGGCTCCGCCGCCCGACAGGTTTATGATCTTTCCCCTTCTCTGCCGTATCATAACGGGCAGAACGGCTCTACAGCAGAGGAAAGCGCCGATAAGGTTTACATGAACAGTTTTAATCCATTCATCGACATCGTTCTCTTGTAGCGGTCCTATCGGCCCTAACATTCCAGCGTTGTTCACGAGGACATCTATCCTTCCAAACCTCTCTAAGGCTTTGCCAACCATTCCTTCAACGTCGCCTCTTCTTGAAACGTCGACCTTGAGCGGTAAGGCCTCAGCACCCCTCATCTCTATTTGCTTGCCCGTTTCCAAGACCTCGCTGAACGTTCTTGAGGCAACAACGAGGTTGGCGCCTTCCTTTGCGAAGCCGATTGCTATGGCTTTGCCTATTCCTCTGCCTGATCCTGTTACTATGGCTACCTTGCCTTTCAGCCTCAAATCTTCAGCCGTTTCCAAGTTCCAGCTTCTCTTTAAACCACTCTATTGGTGCATAGAGCAAACATAGTATGGCGAAGCCTATCAGGATGTAGGGAAAGGCAAGAATGGTTAGCATGTCTTGAAAACTCAAGTCCCTTACTGTTTCCTTGTGCAACGCCTATTCCCTAAATATTGCTTCTCCAGTATTCCAGCATGTCCGTCAAGGTCTTTTCCATGGGAATCCTGGGCTCCCATCCCAGCCTCCGAAGCTTCGAGTTGTCGCCTACGTATATCGGGTCATCGTAGGGCCTCATCTTCCATGGAACCTGCCTCACCTCGACGTTTTTAAGCCCTGAAAGCTCTATAGCCATGTTCAGGATTTCCCTCATCCCATATCCTTTCCGCGAGCATAGGCTGTAGGCTTCGCCCGGCATCCCCCTTTCAGCCAGAAGCCACAGAGCCCTCACGGCATCCCTTCCATCCGTGAAGTCCCGGACGGTTTCCAGGTTGCCGACCTCCAAGTAACGCTTTAAGCCCCTTTCTATTTCCACGAGTCCCTTGGTGAAGTCTGAGCAGGCATCCCCGGTCTTTCTAGGTCCCGTCATGTTGAACGGTCGAACCCTTACGATCCTCATGCCGTAAACCTTCGCGTACAGGTAGCCCAGCATCTCCTCGCCAACCTTGCTTACGGCATAGAAGCTCGTAGGTCTAAAGTCCGTCTCTTCCTTCAGAGGCAGCTCTTCTGGGCTTCTTGGCCCGTAGACGGAGCTTGATCCAACGATTTCTATCAGAGCCTCTATCCCCATCTTCCTAATTCCTTCCAGCAGGTTTAATGTTCCAAGTATGTTCGTTTCCAAGGTCAGGCGTGGATCCTCCCAGGAAGTCATGACGAAGCTTTGCGCTGCCAGATGGAATACATACTCGGGCTTGGACTTCAAAAGAACCTCCTCGACCCTTCCGGCATCGTTTATATCGCATCTCATAATGGCTATCCTATGCCTCAAATGGTCTATGTTCTTCGTATCCGAGTAGACCATGCCGTAGACCTCATGCCCTAAGGCTACCAGAAGGTCCGCTAGATGGCTTCCAACGAAGCCCTCGCAGCCAGTTATGAGGCATCTAGCCAAGCCTGCTTCACAACCTCCTAACGTACGCCTCTGCGCTTCTATAGGAATCCGGCGTTCCTATGTCCCATACAGTGCCCTTAAGCATATAGCCGTAAACGGGCTCAACCTTATGGAGCCATTCTATGAGCCTTCCGGGCTCATCCTTAGGCAGTCCAAGCCCCACATACTCCACGATCCGATCCTTAACCCTTATCGGGAAAGCGTAAACAACGGCTCCCACAAGATCCGTAAAGGCGGCCTCGGGCTTCTCGACGAAGGCTATTATGCGATTTTCTTCGCCCAATAAAACTGTCGATCCGCGCTTGACCTGGCTTACGTCCTCCGCCCTGTAAACCCCGACGACCGTCATCCTTTTTGAGCCGAAGAATTCCAAGAAGCCCCTGAAGTCATCCTCATAAATGCAGTCCCCAGCCAGGACCAAGAAGTCCTCATCGATTGTATGCCCCAGCGCCATTTTAGCCAGGGCTCCTACGGCTCCTGGCTTCTCCTCTTCCCTAGCCGAACCGTCCGAAACAACCTCTAGGCTAAGCGACTGCCAATTCCTAGCCCAGCTATCGAACTGTTCCTTAAACCTCGAATTCGTAAGAACGATTACCCTGTCTAGGGCATCCCTTAAACGTACAAGTTTCTCCATCAAGTAGTCTATGACGGGCTTGCCGGATACGGGCAACAGGGGTTTGGCTAGGTTTCGGGCTATGGGCCAAAGCCTTCTTCCATATCCGCCCGCCAGGATGATAGCCATCATAGGCTTCCGCTTTTAATCGATTTCAGGTACTCCTGCCAGGCTTGGTCGAACTCCCTGATGGTCTCCTCCGTCTTCCAGTGGTATGGCATTTGCATGAGCACCTTGTAGGTTATCGTTACTATGTGGGCTCCCGCCAGGGCAGCCTGAGGCACATCCTCGGGCTTCCTTATGCTTCCCGCTATGATCTTTGTCTTGAAGCCCCCAGAATCGATGAGGCGCCTGGACTCACTTATGACCTGAACCGGATCGCCTCCGGAGTCCTTGACGCGGTTGAAGAAGACGCTCGCATAGGTGGCTCCGGCCTTGCAGGCTAGCAAAACCTGGTTTGTCGTTATGAGGCATGTGGCGTTCGTCCTTACGCCCATCCGGCTCAGACGGTTTATGATCCTTAGGCCTCTTCCATCGCCCCACATGGGAACCTTGATGACGATGTTCGGGCTTAGGCTAGCGTATCCTTTCGCTTCCTCTATGAGCTCTTCGTCGCCCGAATCGGTCTTCGTAAGCTCAACGCTCAAAGGTCCGTTGATGAGCGATAGTATCTCCATAACCCTCTGCTTGAAGTCCACGCCCTTGCTCGTCGTCAGGAATATCTTCTGGTTGGTCGTAACTCCGCTGGCTATGCCCCATGGCAGGACGGCCTTTATCTCATCTATGCTTGCCGTGTCAAGGAATATCTCTACCAGAACCTATCGCCTCCTTCCTAACGATTTCAGACGCGTGATTCAGGTTTGGGACTATATGATCGGGCTTGACACCCAAATCATCCATAAGCCTGCATAAATCGCACTTCAAACGCCCGATTAAGATTGTTCTGCAGCCCACGGCTTGCCCCGCCATAATATCGGTTATTCCATCGCCTATCATGAAGCATTCCTTCAGGTTTAGGTTGAAGTCCCGGGCCGCCCTCAGGAGAAGACCCGGCTTGGGCTTCCGGCATTCGCAGTTCGACCTGAATTCTGGAAGCCTGGCCTCCGGATGGTGGAGACAGTAGTATTCGCCGTCGATGTGCGCCCCGGCTTTTTTAAGAAGGCTTTTCATCTTTATCCTGACTTCTTCGAAGAGTTCCATCGTCATCTTTCCCTTGGCTACAGCCGGCTGATTGGAAACGATTATCACCTTAATCCCTATTTCGTTGAAGCTCCTTATCGCCTCCGCGGCTCCCGGTATGAGCTTAAATTGCTCCGGATTCAGAGGAGAATCCACCAAGCCTAGCTCAGGATCGTAGACAAGCTCGTTTATCGTTCCATCCCTATCGAGAAGCACAGCCCTAACGTTCAAAGGAGCCATGCTCTTAGGCTTATTCTCCATTTAAGATTGGGCCACCATTTCCTTTAGTCTGGCGCATATCAAATGCGTAAGTATCAGATGGAAGCCTTCAACATGGGGCGTGGAGTTTATGGGCACGAGTATCGAGGCATCGGAAATCTTCTTTAAGACTCCTCCATCGAAGCCAACAAGGCTTAGAACCCTCCCGCCTTTATCCTTAACGTACTTTGCGGCCTTCAGGAGGTTCTGGCTCCAAACCCCAGCCCTGTCGGATCCCGAGCCTCCATGGACGCTTATCGCTACGAAGACATCGCCCGGCTCCATCAAGTTTCTCAGCTGTTCGATGTAAACCTCGGACCAACCTAGGTCGTTCGTTATAGCCGTTATAAGGGGAGCGTTGTCAACCAAGGATAGAGCCCTAAACCTAGGCTTTCCCTCCACGGATGCGAATTTGGCCAGGTCGCTCGCAAAGTGCACTGCCGTTGAGGCTGAACCGCCGTTTCCGGCTATGAAAACGCTTCTCCCTTCTTTCCAGGCTTCATAGAGGATTCCTATGAAGCCCTCTATGTCTTTTACCGATATCGTCTCCGAAATCCTCTTAACCCCTTCCAGGAAATCCTCGATGAAGCCCTTATGCGCCATTATCTGCTATTCCCATCAAAGGTTTACTACTATTTTGGAGCCCTCTAGCGAGAAGCCGAACCTAACTTCCCTAAGCCCCTGATCAGCCATGGCCTTTCTAACCTTGCCCTTGCCGTTCTCCGCATAGAACATAAGGAAGCCTCCTCCTCCAGCCCCCATGAGCTTCCCGCCTATGGCGCCGTTCTCGATGCCAAGCCTGTACCAACTGTCTATGATGCTCGTCGTTATGGATCCTGCCGTTCCACGCTTAGCCATCCAATGCTCATGCTGAAGCCTAGCCCATTCAGCCAGATCGCCAGCTTCCAGCGCCCTCTTGGCTTTGAAGCCTATCTCCTTGATCCTGTGCATCGCCTCCAAGGCTTCCTCGGCCGTTTGCACGCGCTTCTGCTGCTCCCTTAAAACCTCAAAAGAATCCCTTACGATGCCCGTGTAGAAGAAAAGAAGGTTGTTCTCAAGCTCCCTAACAGACTCCTCAGGAATCCTTAGTTCCTCAACCTCGACCTTCCCATCCCTATCTATGTGGAGGCACTTAAAGCCCCCGAAGGCTGCGATGTACTGATCCTGTTTGCCGCAGGGCTCCTTCAGCACGTCCATCTCAATGTGGCATGCCTCCTCAGCAAGCTTACGCTTAGAGGGGTTCTCGCCCTTGAAGGCGTGCAGGGCGTGTAGAAGGCCCACTGCGAAGCTTCCGGAAGAGCCTAAACCAGCCCTCGATGGAGCGTCGGCTATTGAAACTACTTCCAGGTGTTTCTCTATGCCCAAAAGCTTCAGCGCCTCACGCACCAAGGGATGTTTTATATTGTTAATGTCGCTAACTATCTCCGTGATCGAGTAGCTGACTCTGATATCCTCCTCAAACCTTTCCTTTACGACCACGTATATGTACTTGTCAAGGCTTGAGGTGACGACGAAGCCCCCGAACCTCGAGTAATATGATGGGAGATCGGTTCCTCCGCCGCCAAGGGTTAATCGCAGAGGCGTTTTACTGATTATCAGCATTGACTTTTCCTAAAAAATGGTTTGAGAGTGTTCCGTTCTAATTATTAAAGGACCATCAGGTATAGGACAAGGTTTCCGAAGCCGTGGGCTATCATAGGCGCCATAAGGCTTCCCGTAGCCTTTGCCAAATAACCGAAGACGACGCCCGCTCCATAAGCCAATAGAACCTCCAGGGGATTCATCCATCCTACGTGCATAAGCCCGAAGATTACGGAAGTAGCCCCTATCGCCTGCCATGGAGGCAAAAGGCGTTCTAAGGAAGCCTGCAGAAGCCCCCTGAACATAAGCTCTTCTACGAAGCCTACCATAAGCCCCAGTACGATCGTTACGTAGCCGATCGTTTCCGCTAAGGAGGCGCCCGGAAGGATGGGGGAAGGCTTCAGGATGAAGAACTCCGCTATGCCTACAAGGCTTCCCGAAGCCAGTCCTAGGGAAGCCTGGAACCCGAGGCTTTTCTTGCCTTTAGAAAGCCTTACATCTCTGGCTTCGATACGCCTGAAGGCTATGTAGATCGTAAGCCCCGAAAGGATGAGCGTGTATACAGCCGGTAAGAAGGCGGGAAGGCTTAGGAAGCCCATAGGAAAGGGCGTAAGGACGACCCTCGTAGCCAGGATTAAGGCTGAGGACTCTATGGCTTTCCTCAGCCATCCGTTCTCAGGATCCATAAGGATGCCCAGGACCGGAAGCACCAGGAAGCCAAGGATGGAGGATGAAAGACCGTAGAGGGCTAAGGGGCTGTTTAGAAGGAGCTCCTCGGAAAGGAATAGGAGCGTAAGAAGGGCGAAAAGAAGCCTTACGAGGCGAGGGCTTCCATGGAATCGGATTCCCTTGGAAGGAGAGGGATTTGGGGGCAGCGTAGGCGAAGTTGAAGTTGAAGGGGAAGGGGAAGGAGTAGGATTAGGATTGGGATTGGGCGAAGACAAATATGGAAGGGATCCTGGGAATTCTCCGAAGGGTACAAGGCTCATAAGGATGCCAAGGATTGCGAAGGCGATTACGGAAGCCACATGGAGCCCATACGTATAGCCTAAGGCTTCATGAAGGAAGGCGTATAGGGGAGCGAATGATGCCATTGTGGAAAGGGCTGTAAGGAAGGTTCTGAAGGCTTCCGAAGGATAATGCTTCCCGAAGACGTATAGATAAAGCGTCCTTCTGGGCACGAGGCGGCTTTCAGGATCCTTCATCCTCAGGCTTCTTAGGGGCTTCCAGCCGGGTATGCGGTTCGATAAAGTTACGAGGCGGGCTCCTGGCTTCAGGGAGGCTTCAAGCCTTGGCTTTAAAAGCCTTAATCCCTCATCGTCCAGGAAGGCATATAGGACATCAGCCTTCCGGATAAGATCCGATTCGTAGAGGTCCCCTAGCTCCAGGGAGAGCCTATCCTTCAAGCCCATATCAGAGGCTATCTTCCTTACGCCTTCATAGAGGACTGGGCGGATCTCTACGCCCATGGCTGAGGCTCCACGCCTGGCAGCCGCAAAAAGCATCCTTCCATCCCCGAAGCCTAAATCCACGAAGGTCTCGCCGGGCTTCAGCCCCGCCAGGTCCAGGGCTGCCTCCACAAGGGCTGAGGGAGTCTCGGAGAAGGGAGCCTTATAGATGGGTAAGGCCGGGGCTGAGGATGAGGATAAGGATGAGGATGAGGATGAGAACGAGGATTTGGAAATGGAGGCTTCCATCCTAAAGCCTAAAAGGGCTTTCTTTCCCGAAAGCGCCTAGAGAAGCCTTGCCTTGACTATGCCAGGATGCTCCATACTTTTATGGCTACGATGATAGAGAATAGAAGGAATAGAAGCCCTGAAACGGGCATCCAGCTCCTTCGAAGCTCCGAGAGGTATCCTCTAAGGCTTCCATAGGAAGGATCCGTAAGCTCCATGTAGGCAAGGAGGATTATGAGGGCGAGGCTGAGCCATGGCTGGATAAAGCCTATGGCGGAAGAGTAGGCTTCGACGATGGTCGTACTGGCAAGGACCGATGAGGCAAGGACCGACGAGCCTAAAACCGATGAGCCCAGCACGGAAATGCCCAGGATCGTCGAGAGACCCATGATGGAAGGAGCCTTAGAAAGGCTCATAGATAAGACTAGCGTAGAAAGGACGAAGGCTAAGAGAGGGATCGCAAGCCTAGGTTTCATATGCTTTCCTTACATTCTATTTGAAGAATTTAAGCCTTTTCCCTTGCTGGCTTCAATCTACTCGGATAGGCAGGCTTCTATAGGAAAGGAAAAGAAAAAGGGAAAGGAAAAGGAAAAGGATAGGGCGCCATTCCATCATCCATCCATTCGTTCATTCATTTCGATTAGGTTATCCTTTCAAGGCTATCCTGCCGTGCAAAGCCTTCGCTAAAGCCGATAAGACTCCGGCCGCT
>Ga0080004_1138832_pt1 | contig 32435 bp, 31 predicted proteins | sample WasSprMetagenome_FD_69207 | JGI IMG/M metagenome (GOLD analysis project Ga0080004, IMG submission 69207) | Sulfidic aquatic microbial communities from Washburn Spring, Yellowstone National Park, USA - WS (SPADES assembly) (version 2) | ecosystem: Environmental > Aquatic > Thermal springs > Hot...
ATGTTTTATCTGAGTGTCTTTATGTTTCTGTTAGAATATCATTTATTTTCATATGAGGGAACAACTGCTGCAACATTTTTAAAGTTTTCAGAATCAGCAAGAGAAGCATCTCTTGCTGGTGCTTACTCAAGTATAGGTGATGATTCAAACTCAATATTTTCAAATCCAGCATCAATTATAAACGTAGAAAAAAGACAGGTTTCACTTGGTTTTACAAGTTATATTCAGGACTCAAAACTTGGACTATTTAGTTTTGTAAGCGGAAAAAGTGATTTAAAATTTGGATTTGGTGTTTCTGCTTTTAATGTTGATGGAATAGAAAAAAGAGGTTCTATTGATCAGAGTGGTATTATGCCTTCGGAGGGTTCGTTTTCCTCAAATGATATGGCTGTTTTTGTTTCTTATGCAAGAAAAAATATTTTAAGTGATGTTATTGATAATTTAAATGGGGGACTAAATCTTAAATTTATAAGATCAAAGATTGATACATCACAAGCATACTCAATTGCAATGGATTTAGGTTTTCTTTATAATTATTCGGATAAAATGAGATTTTCTTTTGTTCTTTCAAATTTAGGCACAAAGATGAAATTTGAAGATGAAGGAGATAATCTACCTTTAAGTATTAAAGCAGGTGGGAGTTATTTCTTTAGTGATGCATTTAGAGTTGTTGGTGAAATTAGAGAGTTTGTTAATGAAGCAAAGTTTTATCTATCATTAGGATTTGAGTATTTATTAAAGGAAGGGTTTGCTATTAGAACCGGGTATAAGTTTGGATATGATAATTCAAATCTTGGAAAAGAAACAGGGCTTTCGCTTGGTTTTGGAATAAATACAAAGGATGTTTCATTTAATTATGCAAATGTGTTTTTTGGTGAACTTGGCAATGTAAATAAATTTGACATATCTCTAAAATTTTGATTAAGGTTCATCTTCTTTGTGATGCATGACTTTTTATCTTTATAATTCATAATCTAAAAGCCAACATCTATAATCCTATATTTTAACGATACTCACTTTTTTACTTCTAACCTCTTAACTTTATTTATAATCAATCATTCATAATCTAAAATTCAACATCTATAACCTAACATTTTTCACGATTCTCACCTTTTCACCTTTTCACCTTCTTATACTTGGTTTTTTTTTGTATAATAATTCCTGGAGGTTTTATGAGAAAGATGATTTTATTTTTTATTATGGCGACTGTCTTTATTTCTTCTTGTACGAGAAAAGAATCTAATATTGGTGAGATCGCAAATCCTATTGTAATTGGTCTTTCAAATCCTTATTTTGAAAAACTAACAAAAGATGATATTAAATTGCTTGAAAAAAGAATTATAAAGGATACTGGATATGATGTTATTATTAAAAAATTTGATGATTCTATTGATCTTATAAAACATATTGGTTCAAAGAGAATAGATATTGCTTTTACTACATTAAATGAATATTTAATTGCAAGGGAAGAATATAGAGTTCAACCAATTCTTTCAATTATGAGAAATGGAAAAAAAGAATATTATGGGGTAATTGCAACACTTGATGAGAATATAAAAAGCATTCATATGTTAAACGGAAAGAAATTTGTTTCAAGAAGCCCATATTCTATATCTGGTTTTGTTTTGCCATCAATACTTTTTCTAAAAGCTAATGTAAAAGTTGATTTTATTTTTAGTGGTTCTTTTGAAGAATCTTACAAAATGCTTAAAGAAAAAAAGGCAGATGCAGGTGGATTTTATAAAAACTTTGCTTTAGATCATAAGGACCTTAAGGTAATATATGAGATAGGACCAGTTCCAAATGAGCCAGTTATTGCAAGAAAAAGATTAAAAAAAGAAATTATAGATAAGATAAAAAATGAAATTATTTTTCTATCAGGTGATAAAGAATTCAAAGAAATCTTTAAAAAAATGGCTGATATAGATGGTTTTTTGGATGCAAATGTATCTGATTATGTTGAGATTCATAATGTGATTAAAAATTACTCAAAAGGTATATACTCATTAATTCCAGATGGTGTTTCAATAAAGAAACTTAACGAGGAATATAATTTTAATTGATTTATTTTATTGTTTCTTTACTATAATTGGCTTGTGTTTTTTTGCTTCTTCTTTACTTAAGATACAATATGATGCGATTATAAGTATATCTCCTACTTCGCATAATCTTGCCGCAGCACCATTTATCTGTATTTCTCCTTTATTGCCATATATCACATATGTTGTAAATCTGTTACCATTTGTAACATTGTATACATCCACCTTTTCAAATTCATTAATATTTGCTTTTTTACAAAGATTTTTGTCTATTGTAATTGATCCTTCATAATTTATATTCCTTGATGTAACCTTAACCCTGTGTATTTTTGATTTAAGCATTTCTATAAACACTTTGACCTCCTTTTTGGAGATTAATTTATTGAATTTTGTTTTTTTATTATTTCATTTAATCCCCATAGTATAAGATCATAATTTACAATATCAAAAAGATCTGCGTCTTCATATATCCTTGAAAATCCGCCTGTTGCAATTACCATAACTTGAGAGTTATTGAATTTCTCTTTTTTTATTTTCTCAACAATTCCTTTTATTGAGTAATAGTTCATAAAGTAAATACCACTTTGCATTGCCTTTACTGTTGAGTCAATCTCAAGATCAGTTTTCTTTAATTCAATTGATGGAAGTTTTGCTGTTCCACTTGAAAGCGAGTTGATTTGAAGTTTAGGACCAGGAATTATTAAACCACCAAGATATTCTTTTTTTTCTGTAAGTATATCAAATGTAGTTGCTGTTCCCATATCTATGATTATATAGTTTTTATTTCCATAAAGTGAATTTGCACCAACGCAATTGGCAATTCTATCCGCCCCAAGTTCATGTGGATTTCTATATTTTATATTTATTCCTGTTTTTATACCTTGTTCAACAAATAATGGTTCAACTTCAAGATATTTTTTAATTGCATTTTTAATTGTATAGTTAAGTGTTGGAACAACACTTGAGATGCAAACATTTTTTATCTTTTTTATATCAAGTAAATTTATTTGAAATATATTAACTAAGAATATTCCAAACTCATCAGAACTAAATTCATTTTTTGATGATTTTCTAAATGTTAATTTTAATTTGTTTTTATCAAAAATACCACTAAAGATCTGTGTGTTTCCTATATCAATTACAAGATTCATAATTCCTCCAATGTTTTTTCAAGATATAATGAGAGTTCTTTTTCATTTGAGAGTTTTTTTACTAGTTTATTGTTTTTAAATACCCTAAATATGTGTGAACTTTTGGATATCTCTGATGTATCGTTATGAATAACTATATCAGCATGCAATTTTTTTACTGCCTTAATAATTTCATCTTGTGATGCGTTTGATGTAAGTTTAAATCCTATTATTTTTATTTTTTTGTTTTTGGAGTATTTTTTTAATCTATCTATTATTTTAAAATTTTTTTTAAAAATTATTGTAATTTGGGGGTTATTTGAGGATATTTTTTTTCTAATAGGTAGTTTGTATTTTTTCTTTCCAATTATTAAATATTTTGGCGAATAATCACTTACTGCTGCAAGGTGTATTACTGCATCAATTTTTAAAGAGTTTAGTAATTTTTTTATGGTAGAATTTAATGATTTAAAACTGTTAAATTCAATAGATTTTATGTTTTTTGATTTTCTTGGAAAATGTCTTACAAACTTTGAGTAAAGATAAAATATTTTATTTTTTTGTGAAAGTTTTTCAGATATGATTTTTGCAGTTTTTCCACTTGATATGTTTGTTATAATTCTAACATTATCAATGAACTCAACAGTCGGTCCCGCAGTAATTATTATATTTTTCATATATAACTTTCAATTATTTTTAAGATTTCTTCTACTTCAAGTAATCTTCCTGCTCCTTTTTCTCCACAAGCAAGATATCCACTTTTTGTTTGAGATACATACACTCCTATTGATTTTAAATAATCAATTGATTTCTGTGTTACTGGATGAAGATACATATTTTCATTCATTGCTGGAAATATTAAGAATGGTTTTTTCCCTATTTTCCATGAAAGAAAAAAAGTTGTTAAAAAATCATCACCTATTCCTGATGCAAATTTATTTATTATATTTGCCGTTGCAGGACATACAATTGCAATATCAGCCCACTTAGAAAGTTCTATATGTTTTGTGTAGGATTTGTTTTCAAACATATCAACAAGTGCCTGGTTTTGAGTAAGTCCCTCTATTGTGCTTTTCCCAATAAAATTAAGTGCATTTTTTGTAAGAATACACTGTATATTATTATTTTTTTGAACAAGTTTTGATATTACTGAACATGCTTTATAACAAGCAATTGAACCAGTTAATGCAAATATTATATTTTTACTCATATTTAGCTCCCAATTTTAACATTATCTATCAATCTTACATTTTCAAGATATGCTGCTATAAATCTCCTACCATTAATTGTTTCAACATACTCAACTTTAAAGCCATTTTCTTGTAGTATTCTTTTTACCTCGCTATCCGGTATTTTTTGTTTTATAGTTTGATATATCAGGGATGCTTTTTTTCTACCTTCTTTTGAAAGAAGAAGATTTCTTGAACTTAAAGCAAGACCATTTTTATCTCTTACTATTGGACATGGTATTATTTCTGTATCTAAGAAAAATGCTTTACACATTCCTTTTACAAGAAGATATTGTTGAAAATCTTTCTCTCCAAAATATGCTCTTGTTGGTTTTACAATATTTAGAAGTTTCATTACAATAGTTAAAACACCATCAAAATGTCCTGGTCTAAATTTTCCACATAGTTTTTTTGAAAAATCATTTTCTATAACCTTGTATTTATAGTTGTCTGGATAAATATCACTATATTTAGGAAGAAAAAGATAATCAACCCCCATTGGTTTTATTAATAAAGAGTCCTTTTTTATGTTTCTTGGATATCTTTTAAAATCATTCTTATCATTAAACTGTGTTGGATTTACAAAAATGCTTACAACAACAAAATCGTTTTCCTTTCTTGCTTTTTTTATAAGTGAAAGATGCCCTTCGTGAAGTGCTCCCATTGTTGGAACAAAACCAACACTTCCATTTATCTTTTTTCTTATATTTTTCATTTCTTTCACACTCTTTATAATTTTCATAATGTTTTTACCTCTCCTACATATTGATTTACTGCATCAATAATCATTTTTTCAAGTTCACTATATTTTTTTATAAAGGATGGCGGATTTTCGTATAGCCCAAGTATATCATTTATTACAACTACCTGTCCATCAGTATATTTTCCACTACCTATGCCAATAGTTGGGATCTTTAGTTTATCAGTAATTTTTTTTGCTGTTTGAAAATCTATACATTCAAGAACTATAGAAAAACACCCTATTTTTTCAAATTCAATGGCATCAGAGATAAGTTTTTTGGCTTCAGTTATTTCTTTTCCTTTTTTTGAATAACCTCCAATTGTCTTTATATATTGTGGTGTTACTCCAAGATGTCCCATTACAGGTATTCCAGATTTTATAATATGTGATATTACTTCTTTCTGGTCTTCAATGTTTTCTATTTTTATTGCATCTGCTCCTGCTTTTATCAGTTTTTCAGCTGTCTCTATAGCATATAAAAATCCTTTTCGTGTTGCAAGAAAAGGCATATCTGCTATTATCATTTTTGAATTGCCTATACCCCTTTTTACTGCCTCGGTATGACGAACCATCATTTCAATTGTTGCATATATTGTTGAGTCATAGCCATATACCACCATACTTAAACTATCACCAACAAGAATTAAATCTATTTCAGTTTTTGAAAGAATTCTTGCCATTGAATAATCATAGCATGTTATCATTGAAAATTTCTTTTTTCCTTTTTTGAAATTATAGAATTCTTTTATATTCATATTCTCTCCATAGATTTATAAGTTGAAGATATATTTCAAAAAAAGGTTTTTTTCTCAAAGCTTTAAGATGCTTTTTTGTTGTTTTTTTATCATTTCTAATTATTGGTCCTGTAATTGTTATGTTTTTCTCTATAAATTTTTTTCTAAATAATTTATCAAGATACTCTTCATCTATGCTAAATTTTCGCATTTCTTTTTCTATAATTTTTTTTATAATTATAGGGAAGCTGAAATAAATTGTTAGAAGTGAGTGATAGTATGGTTTTTCCTTGGGTTTTATTTCAATAATTTTGTTTTTAAACCATGGTAAAATTTCTTTTATTTTCTTGGGATTTTCAGAAGTAAATATTATTTTTTCAAATTCTTTTTTCGGTATGGGCTTTTTAGTAAATGAAAAAATAGGATGCATGGATACTATTTTGTTATGATAAATACATCCTGAAAAGTGAAATACAGGCTTATTAAGTTTTTTAAGATATTTTTTATAAACTAGAATTATTTTATCATCTTTTGTTAAGATAAAGAAAACATCAAAGAGATTGAGTTTGTCTTTTAATAAGTTAATTTTTCTAAACTCCACTTTTGAGTGTTTTATACCTTTGGATTTTAGATATGAAGAAAAATTTATAGCTGCTTTTGAGTTTCCTATAAGCAAATATTTTTTCATAAAGTGGTAAGAGCCATAGAGGTCTCTTCCAAAAGATATTATACAATTTTGAAAAAATTTCAAAAAATATTAAAATATATATTAGGTTCACTTACTTTTTACCTTATTCTCACTTACTTACTTTGATTACTTTAATTTCGGGGCATAGCTCAAATGGCTCAGAGCGCTCGCTTTGGGAGCGAGAGGTTCCCAGTTCAAGCCTGGGTGCCCCGATAAATTTTTATTTGAGAAAATTTATTTTGGTTTGATAATTTTTTAACTTTTAGAAGGATAAAATGCCACTTGTAAGATTTAGTATTTCAATTGAAAAGGGACTTGTAGAAAATTTTGAAAAAATTTTGAAACTTGATAACTATAAAAATAGATCCAAGGCAATCACAGATCTTATAAATAATTATCTTCTTGAAAAGAAAATAAGTATATCTGGAAATCCTACTGTTGCTGGTGTTATTACTATGGTTTATAATCATCACAAAAGATGTCTTACTGAAGAAATTACGCATCTCCAGCATCATTTTATAGATATTATAATATCAACTCAACATATTCATTTAAATGAAGATAAGTGTCTTGAGATAGTTGCACTTAAAGGGAAGTATGACAGAATAAATGAACTTTATACTAAACTTAAATCTTTAAAAGGTGTTATCAACGCAAAACTAATAATCTCCGATTAATTAATCCTAAATATTTTAGTTTTAAAAAAATTTGTTTTTTGTATAATATTTTTATGAATTTGTTGTTTTTTTGAAAAGGGAGGAATTATATGGATATTATAGATGAAGGAAAAGGAAAACTTGTTGGCTGGTGTGACCCTGATGAGCATAGAGAGTGGGTTAGAAAAAATAAATCAAGAGCTCTTGTTGATAAGAGAATGAGTGTAAAAGATGCTGTTAGTAAGTTTATAAAAGATGGTGATTTTATTGCTTCTGGTGGATTTGGGCATGTAAGAGTTTCTATGGCAATTGTTTATGAAATAATAAGACAGAAAAAGAGAAATCTAATTATGGCTGGGAAAACAGCAGTTCATGATATTGATCTGCTTGTTGCAAGTGGATGTGTTAATGAGGTTGAGGTTGCATATTCTTTTGGTCATGAACTTAGAGGACTATCACCTGCATCAAGAAGAAAGGTTCAAAGTGGTGAGTGTAGGGTAGTTGCTGAAATTACAAATGCAGCATATCAATGGAGATTTTTAGCAGGAATGATGGGGATACCATTTATTCCAGCAAGAAATATGATGGGAACTGATACTTTTAAAAAATCATCAGCAAAGATGGTTAAATGTCCTTTTTCTGGAAAGAATATTGTTTTAATTCCATCTGCAAATCCTGATGTTGTTTTTATTCATGTTCATAGATCTGATAAATATGGTAACTCTCAGATAGAAGGAATAACTGTTGAGGATTTTGAACTTGCAAGATCTGCAAAGAGATTAATAATAACCTGTGAGGAAATAGTTGATGAAGAAGTTATAAGGGAAAAGCCATATCATACAACAATACCTTTTTATTTTGTAGATGCTGTTGTTGAGGTAAAGTATGGCTCTCACCCAGGAAATATGCCTTATAGATATTACTTTGATGAGGAGCATATAAAGATGTGGCTTGATATGTCAAAAACAGATGATGGGGTAAAAGAGTATCTTGATAAATATGTTTATGGTGTTTCTGATTTTTTTGAGTATTTAAAACTTGTTGGTGGAGAAGAAAAAATGAAGAAACTTTCTGATATAGAAAAACTTAATTTCAGGGAGGAATAATGGCTAAATATACGCCAACAGAATTGCTTGCATATATTGCTGCTTCAACACTTGAGGATGGAAAAAGTGTTTTTGTTGGAACTGGTCTTCCAATGATTGCAGCAATGCTTGCTCAAAGAACATTTGCTCCAAATCTTTTGATAATTTTTGAAGCAGGTGGAATAGGACCAAAACCACCAGTTCTTCCAATATCGGTTGGAGATTCAAGAACATTTTACAGAGCTGTTTGTGCATCAAGCATGCATGATGTTATGAGTCAAGCGCAGAGTGGGTATATTGATTATGGATTTCTTGGGGCTGCAATGATAGATAAATATGGAAATATAAACACAACTGTTATAGGTGATTGGGAAAAACCAAAAGTTAGATTGCCTGGTTCTGGTGGGGCAAATGATATAGGATCCTTTTGTTTTAGAACGGTTATAATAATGAAGCAAGAAAAAGATAAATTTGTTGATAAACTTAATTTCATAACAACACCAGGATATATTGATGGTCCAAATGGGAGAAAAAAAGCAGGACTTAGTGAAGGTGGACCATATAGAGTTATAACACAGTTAGGTGTTTATGATTTTGACGAAGAGACAAAAAGATTAAGACTTCTTTCTATCCATCCAGGTGTAAGTATTGAGGATATAAAAAATAACTCATCGATGGAGATTATAATTCCTTCTAATGTTGAGGTTTCAAAAGAACCTGATGAAAAATCATTAAAGGTTCTTAGGGAAATAGATCCTGATGGATTTATTCTTGGAAAAAAATAAATTTTTAAAGAGGTATCTATGGATAAAATTGTAATTACTGTTGCAGTGACAGGTGCTGAAACAACAAGGGAGAAATGCCCAAATCTTCCAATAACACCCGAAGAAATTGCCGACTCTACTTATGAGGCATATCTTAGAGGAGCATCAATTGTCCATCTTCATGTAAGAAATAATGATGGAACACCAACACAAGATGTAAATGTTTTTAAAAGAGCAATAGAACTAATAAGAAAAAAATGTGATATTGTAATTGAGATTACGACTGGTGGGGCTGTTGGAATGAGTGCAGAAGAAAGAATAAAACCGGTATCTCTTGAGCCGGATATGGCATCACTTGATTGTGGAACTGTTAATTTTGGAGATGATTACATAATAAATACTCTTCCAATTATGAGGCATTTTGCATCAGAGATGAATAAATACAAAGTAAAACCAACACTTGAGTGTTTTGATTACTCCCATATAGAGAGTGCAAAACTTTTAATAAAGGAAGGTCTATTGAAAGAACCATATCATTTTGGGCTTGTTTTAAATGTGCCAGGAATACTTCCATATACTCCTAAAATTTTATGCCAAATGATTGATCTTTTGCCATCAAATTCTTATTTTACAGTGATGGGGATAGGAAGGGCGCATCTTCCTGCAATATATGGGGCTATTGCTTTTGGTGGATTTATAAGAGTTGGTTTTGAGGATAATATATATTATTCAAAAGGTGTTGTTGCAAAGTCAAATGCTGAGTTTGTTGAAAGAGCAGCAAGGATTATAAAAGAGGCACAAATGGATGTTGCAAAACCATCAGATGTAAGAAAAATCTTTGGTTTAAGATAGGAGGATTTCTATGAATATTGAGATTAAAAACAATGGTTGTCCTTTTGGAACTCATAGGGTTATAAACCCTAAGGGTGTTCTTCCACAACCAGCCTTAAAGATAGATAATTCTATGAATTATATGTGGGATAATGAGATAATGATTGATGTATCAAGATTAAATATTGATTCTGCAAGCTATACTCAAATAAAAAATGAGTGCCAAAATGATGAAGAAAAGATAAAAAATAGAATTCTTGAAATAGTAAATGAAAGAGGAAAGATGCAAAATCCTGTAACAGGTTCGGGTGGAATGTTTATAGGAAAGGTTTTAAAAATAGGTCCAAAACTAAAAGGTAAAATTGATCTTAAAGAAGGTGATAAAATTGCATCTCTTGTTTCTCTTTCATTGACTCCTTTAAAGATTGAAGAAATTGTTTCATTAAGTAAAGATACAGAGCAAGTTTCAATAAAAGGAAAAGCAATTCTTTTTGAAAGTGGGATATACTCAAAACTTCCCATAGATATTCCTGAAAAACTTGCTCTTGCTGTCCTTGATGTATGTGGAGCACCAGCTCAAACACAAAGGCTTGTAAAGCCTGGAGATACTGTTGTAATAATTGGGGCAAGTGGAAAATCTGGAGTGCTTTGTAGTTTTGCTGCAAAGGAGAGGGCAGGCGTTACAGGAAAGGTTATAGGAATAGAGTATTCTGATAAAGGTGTTGAAAAGATAAAAAAGATGGGTTTTTGTGATTATGTCTTAAAACTTGATGCAACAGATGCAGTTAAATGTTATAGAGAGGTTTCAAAAATTACTAATGGAAGACTTGCAGATATAGTTATAAACTGTGTTAATGTTCCGAACACTGAGATGGCATCTATACTAATTACAAGAGAAAGAGGCATTGTTTATTTCTTTTCAATGGCAACTTCGTTTACCAAAGCAGCTCTTGGTGCAGAAGGTGTTGGAAAAGATATTGATATGATTATTGGAAATGGATATATGAAAGGCCATGCAGAAATCGCATTAGACATACTTAGACGAAACAAGATAATAAGAAAAGAATATGAAAAACATTATTCTTAATGGAGGTATTTATGAAGAAAGAGTTTAAAAAGGTTGATTGGAGAAATATTGAACTATGGAAGGATGTGCCAGAAGAAAAGTGGTATGATTATAAATGGCAGCTTTCAAATGCAATAAAAGATATTGAGACATTAAAAAAAGTAGCAGTTATTGACAAAGAGGAGGAAGAGGATTTAAAAAAAGTTCTTAAAAAGTTTAGGATGTCAATAACACCATATTATGCAGCATTAATGGATAAAAAAGATAAGAATTGTCCAGTTAGAAAATTGGCTGTTCCAAGTGCAAAGGAATTGATAGATTTGCCTGAGGATTTAAAAGATCCCCTACACGAGGATGTAGATTCTCCAGCACCAGGTCTTACTCATAGATATCCTGATAGGGTTCTTTTTCTTGTAACAAATATATGTTCAATGAATTGTAGACATTGTACAAGAAGACGCCTTGTTGGATTTGAAGATGTTCATATGAGTTGGGAAAATATTCAAAAAGCAATAGATTATATTAAGAAAGCAAAAGAGGTAAGAGATGTTTTAATTTCTGGTGGGGATCCTTTTGTTTTAACAGATGAGATGCTTGAGAGAATAATTTCTGAACTCAGGAATATAGACCATGTTGAGATAATAAGAATTGGAACAAGAACACCTGTTGTTATGCCTATGAGAATAACTGATAAACTTGTAAATATGCTAAAAAAATATCATCCGATATATGTAAATACGCATTTTAATCATCCAAAAGAAATAACTTATGAGGCAAAGATTGCTTGTGAAAAACTTGCTGATGCTGGAATTCCACTTGGAAATCAGAGTGTTCTTTTAAGAGGTATAAATGATTGTCCACAAACAATGAAGAGACTTGTTCATGAACTTTTAATGATAAGAGTTAAACCATATTATATTTATCAGTGTGACCTTTCAATGGGAATAGGACATTTTAGAACAAGTGTTGCAAGGGGAATAGAGATAATAGAGAATCTAAGAGGGCATACAACTGGTATGGCTGTTCCAACATTTGTTGTTGATGCTCCAGGTGGTGGTGGAAAGATTCCAGTTATGCCTAATTACTTGATATCACTTTCTGATAAAAGAGCAGTGCTTAGAAACTATGAAGGAGTTATAACAACATATACACAACCAGATGATTATATACCTGCAAAGTGTGATTGCGAATATTGCAAGGATGAGATGTATAAACCAATGGATGGTGTTGCAAAATTATTAAATGGTGAAAAATTAACACTTGAACCAAAGGATCTGATAAGGACAAAAAGACATAAATTAGAATAATTTTTTTATAAGTAGATAAAAATTTTAGATTCAAAAAAACTTTATGGTTTTAAACAAAAGAAAGATTGTATTTATTACTGGTTTTCAAAAAAATTGTGGGAAGACAACATTTTTAAATTATCTTTTAAAAAATTATAGAGAAAAAGATAAGATTTTTTGCACTTCTATAGGTGTTGATACTGCTTTTGATGATATATATTTAAAATCAAAGCCATTTGTGGAAATTAAAAAAGGATGGATTTGTCTTACAAATTCAGTTTTTTTAAATTCTGTATATGATTATGAAATAAAAGAGGTTATTCAAAACAGTATTATGGGTGGATATCCTGTTGTTATATCCCCTAAGAATGATATTAAAATTAGGCTTTCATCACCAGGTTCAAATCAAGACCTTAAAGAAATAATTGAAAAAATTAGGGATGTAGAATATGTTTTTGTTGATGGATCGGTAGACAGAATTACACAGGTTTCAATTTTTCCAAACTCTGAGTTTTATTATGTTTTTAAGGTTGATTATTCTTCAGTAGATCTTGTTTGGGATAGAATAATGCTTTTGGAACTTATTTCAAAGTTGAAAATAAAAGAAAGCGAGTATGATTTTTTAAGTTCGCTTAAAGATGATGTTTTTATTTATTATAAGACGATGTATATTAAAGGGGCGTTTAGTGAATCAAAACTTGAAAAAATAAAGGATATCAAAAATATAGTTATTATGGATTTTACAAAGGTTTTTTTAAATTACAGACAGTTTAAAAAATTAGTTGAAGATGTTAATGTTTATTTTACGCTTCCACTAAACTTAAATAAATATGTGATAAATTTATACGATATCTCTTTTAATGATTTTGAAAAGAGATTTCAAGCGGATGTTAGGAAAAGATTTTTGTATAATCCTTATTATGCAAATTCTTAAAGTATGAATGTAGAAAAGTTTTGCGAATTTGATTTTATAAAGAATAATTTTCTTCCTCTTACTCCTTATGGTAAGAGTTATAAAGAAAATTTTAAATTGATAAACTCGAAAACTAAACTCATAGAAAAATATGATCTAACTGATGTTGTATTGGATCTTAAAAAAAATAAACCTTTTAAGTATGATAAAGTGAAATATCATCTCAAAAATATTCCATATATAAATCCCTCAAAAGAGCCATCAGATATTACCGATGTTTTTATATATAAAAAATTTATAAACAACTATGTTTTTATAAAAGAAACTCTTGGTAAAAAAATTTCTGAAAAATTTGGTTTCAAACAAGATTACAAGGAAATTTTTGATTTTTTAAACTGTGATGGTGTATCAGATACATTCTATATAAGCGAAAAATATAATCCACAACTTACTGAGGTAAGAAAAAAAATTTCTGATATATCAAAAAAAATAGATGAGAAGAAAAATGAATTTTTAAATTTAATAAAAGAAAAAACTGGTCTTGAAATAAAAAATGAATTTTTAGTTGTTGATAATGAAAATTTAAAAAATGAGTTTGAGAATTATTTTTTTATTGATGTTTATGATTCAAAAAGAGTCCTTTTAAAACCAAAGTATTCTAATGAGATTATAGATCTTATACGCAAACGTGAGGAGTATATATCTGAGGAAAAAAAAATTGAAAGCGAGGTTGTCTCAAAGATAATTGAAAAATTAAAAAACTATCTTTCTTTTATTCCTGATTCTATTACTTCTATTGAAAAGCTTGATATAGCAGTTGCATCAGCAGAACTTGCATCTAAATTTATGCTAACTAGACCAGATATTGATTCAAAAAGCATATATATAAAAAAAGGAGTTTTTATTCCATTAAAAGAAGAACTTGCCAAAAACAAGATTGAATATACACCACTTGATTTTGAATTTACTAAAAATATAAACATCATCAAAGGCTCTAATATGGGGGGAAAGACGGTTGTTTTAAAAACAGTTGTATTACTTCAACTTATGGCTCAGTATGGACTTTTTGTTTCTGCAGAAAAATTTTCAACAAGATTGTTTGATGATATATATATTCTTTTTGGAGATGAGGAACTAAAAGGGCTTTCAAGTTTTGCATCAGAGATTTATGATTTTGTAGAGTTTTATAAGAATATATCAAAAAATGTTATTGTCATTTCTGATGAGTTTGCAAGGACCACAAACTCATTTGAAGCATCAGCGCTTATAAATGCAATAATTTCTGATTTTTCTGAAAGAAAAAATATTTATTTTTTTCTTGCAACCCATCTTGAAAATATTTCTAAGTTTAAAAATACTGATTTTCTTTGTATGATGGGATTTGATAAGAAAAAATATGAAAAGTTGATTGAAAATGAAGATAAAAATTTGAATCTTTGGGAAAGAATTAGATTTGTAAACAAATGTATGATATATAAACTTATAAGAACAACTGATGATAAAAAGACAAGCGATGCTCTTGAGATTGCAAGAATTCTTGGAATTGATGAAAAAATATATAAAAAAGCGAAAGATCTTATGGAGGTAAAGTATGAAAACTCAAAGAATTAAAAAAACTCCACTTCTTGGTCTTGATATGAAAAAGATAGAAAAAGCAAGAGAACTTAGTAATTCTATAACAGAAAAAGTTCAAAAATACATTGATACTCATACAACAGTAACAATTGAGAGAGCAAGTTTAAGGCTTCTTGGAGCAGATGGTGCAAATTCTGATGGTGTTCCAGTCCCAAACTTAATAGTTGATAAATTGAGGGACAAAGTTGGTGAAGGAATATCAAAGTATTATATAAACGCTTTGATTAAAACAGGGAAAACGATTGATGAACTAAATAAGGATATTGCAGATGGTTTTGATATATCAACACTTCCTATGGTTGAATTTGAAAAGATAAAAGAAAAAGCGGATGAGATTATAAAAAAACTTGATGAGAAACTTGAAAAAAATATTTCTTATAGAAATCAAAAATTAAAAGAATACTCGCAAAATGAGAAAAGGCCTTTGATATATGTTATAGTTGCAACGGGAAATATATATGAGGATGTAAAGCAAGCAAGGGCTAGTGCTTTAGAAGGTGCTGATATAATTGCTGTTATAAGAACAACTGCTCAAAGTTTGCTTGATTATGTTCCTTATGGGGCAACAACAGAGGGCTTTGGTGGTACTTATGCTACACAAGAAAATTTTAGAATAATGAGAAAAGCACTTGATGAAGTAAGTGAAAAGGTTAAAAGATATATAAGGCTTGTTAATTATTGCTCGGGACTATGTATGCCTGAGATTGCAGCAATGGGAGCACTTGAGCGTCTTGATATGATGTTAAATGATTCTATGTATGGAATTTTGTTTAGGGATATAAATATGTATAGAACATTTACCGATCAGTTTTTCTCAAGAATGATAAACTGCCGAGCACAAATTATAATAAATACTGGTGAGGATAATTATTTAACAACAAGCGATGCGATAGAGAAAGCGCATACAGTTTTAACATCTCAGTTTATAAATGAAAGTTTTGCGCATAGAGCCGGTATGCCAGATGAGTTAATTGGGCTTGGACATGCTTTTGAGATGAATCCTGATATAAAGAATGGATTTTTACTTGAGTTTACTCAGGCACTTATGGCAAGGGAAATATTTCCAAAACATCCTTTAAAATATATGCCACCAACAAAATTCATGACTGGAAATATATTTAAAGGTTATGCGATGAATACTATGTTTAATTTTATTGCAAAAGCAACAGGACAAACAATACAATTGCTTGGAATGCTTACCGAGGCAATACATACCCCATATATTCAAGATAGATTTCTTGCGATAGAAAATGCTCTTTATGTCCATAACAATATGGCTGATTTTCTAAATGATATTGATATTAAAAAAGATGGAATTATGGCAAAAAGAGCAAGGCAAGTTCTTGATGAGGCAGTTGAACTTTTAGAGGAGGTTAATAGAATTGGGCTTTTTGAAGCAATAGAGAAGGGGATGTTTGCCGATATAAAAAGACCAAAGGATGGTGGAAAAGGGCTTGATGGTGTTTTTGAAAAAAAGAATGATTATTATAATCCTGTTGAGGATTATTTAAAGAAAAAACTAAATATTAAGGTGAGAAGTGAAAAAGTGAGAAAGTAAGAAAGTGAAAAGGTGAGCAGGTGAGAAGTAATAAACAAAAAATCCCCCTATATCCCCCTTTAGAAAAGGGGGAAAAAAAGGGGGATTTGAAAAAAGGTGAAAAAGTGAGCAGGTGAGTGGTTAGAAACGAAAAAATCCCTCTAAGTCCCCCTTTAGAAAAGGGGGAAGAAAAGGAGGATTTAATTAAGGAGGTGGTATGAAACTTGTAAGACCTTATGGTGATACATTAAATGATGGAGCAATGCAGTTATCTTTTACACTTCCTATTCCATATGGTGGAAAGGCAAAGGAGTGTGCAAAACTTTATCTTGAAAAATTAGGTTTTAAAACTGCTGATATAGTTCATATGGCTGAGTTAAGTGAAGAATTTACTTTTTTTATTGCTTATGCAAAGACAGATGTCTCAATAGATTATGATTCTGTTGAGTATACTCCTGCAATAGATAAAGCAATGACAATGGATGAGGTAAATCAGTTTATAAAGGAAAAGATAAAAAGAAAGGTTGTTGTAATTGGTGCAACTACTGGTTTTGATGCTCACACTGTTGGTATTGATGCGATAATGAACATGAAAGGATATAATCATCATTTTGGGCTTGAGAGATATCCAATGATTGAGGCTTTAAATATGGGAGCACAAGTTCCAAATGAAAAACTTATTGAAATGGCTAAAAAAATAAATGCTGATGCAATACTTATATCACAGGTTGTAACTCAAAAAGATGCTCATATAAAAAATCTTACAAACTTTATAGAGTTGATAGAGGCGGAAAATTTAAGAAATAGATTTATATTAATTGTTGGGGGTCCAAGAATTAACAATAAGCTTGCTGTTGAACTTGGTTTTGATGCTGGATTTGGTCCTGGAACATATGCTGAAGATGTTGCAACATTTATTGTCAAAAAACTTTATGAAAAAATGATAAACAAATAATAAAGCACTACTTGATGTCGTAAATAAAATATTTATATTTCCTTGTCCTTATCACACTGGAGATTCTTATATAGCATATTAAGTTGAGGATCAATCTGCTTTATTAGATGTGGTTTAGTAATTTTTATCATATTGTTTTGAATTTTTCTACATAAAAATCTTTCCTCTTTAGTTAATGGAACCAACTGTTTAATTGTTGAATTTATTCTCTGAGCCTCTTCACCAGGATCATTTTCCTTGTAATATGCATATGCGTTTTCAACAATGTTAAGTGCTACCCTCAATGTGAGTGGATGATAATACCAATTTATTCGTGTGCCTTCTGTCAGCGTTATATTGTAAATGATTTTATTTTCTTTTTCCAATCTTTCAATATCAGCAATACCTTCTTCCTTTAATTTTAATACAAAATTTTCTATTTCTTCTTTCTTTTCTTTTGATTCATTTTTATTGTATTCAATTGTAAAACTTTTTCTTTGTGATATGATAAATCCAAAATCATCTCTTCCAGTTACAAGTATTCCTATTACTCTGTTATACTTGTTAAATACGGGACTTCCTGAATTGCCGAAAAATGTATCTGAATTCATAAGTAATCTTTCATCAGTAATTTTAAAAATTTTTGCATCGTCTGCAAGTTTTACACTCATACCTAATGGATATCCTACTACAAATACTGGGTCTCCTTCAGAATATAAATCAAGCCTATCTAAAACAAGTGGCTTTTTGTTTCCTTCATTTTTTTTGAGAAAAAGTATAGCCCAATCTTCATTTCCATCTTCTTTTTTTATTGCATCATTTACTTCATATACATCATCTTTTGAAAATTCTAAATTAAATTTATCTTTGCTTTCTCGTTTCCATCCAGAGACAACATATATATCTTCTGGTTTCAAGATTAATTCACCATTATACCACTTCTTTACACAATGTCCAGCAGTTATAACTTGTGATGGTGAGACAAAAAAACCTGAACAATAAGAAAGTGCTTTTTCATCATTAAAAAGAGTTTCTTTATCGGATATGTTGTTTCTTTCCTTTATAAGAGGAGGAGCAGTAACAGGTTTATATTTTTCGGTTTTAGGATCGTAATATAAATTTTTTTTAAGTACCAAAGCTACTGTTGAGTCAGCAAGTTCTTTCATATTTTTGGGCATCTCATAATAGTTTCTTATGTTTGCTTCACCATAAATTGCTACTTTGCTTATTTGAGGAATCTCATTATTTCTATTTGTTACAGTTTTTTTAGGTTTTGGAGTTGGAATATTTGGAATATTGTTATTTTGAGAATTGAAGGTCGTACTAAAATTAAAATCATCATCTTTAGGTGAATATCTAAATTCTTTGTTGTTGTTATTATTTAATTGTGTTGGAACATGGATATGAAAGAGAAGCAAATAAATTCCTCCAAGTAATATTGCTAAGTAAATTGTTTTCAATTTTTTCATAACTTCCTCCTCAATTATATGTTAATGAAAAATTCAAAATCGTCAAGGGTCTATTGGTCTTATTTTTTTGTAAAATAAAGAAAGGAGGAAAAATGGAAGCCATGAAATTAAGACTTGATAAATCATTTGAACTTTATGAAGAAGCAAAAAAAATTATTCCAGGTGGAATGGCTGGTATAAGAAGACCATATAATTTTGTACCTGGTGAGTATCCTATATTTTTTGAAGAAGCAAAAGGTGGTAAGGTTAAGGATGTTGATGGAAACTGGTATATAGATATGCTTTGTGCATATGGTCCTATAATAATAGGGCATAGAGAAAAAGAGATTGATAGGGCTGTAATTGAACAGATAAAAAACAAAGGCTTTTGTATGTCACTTGTTCAGCCGATTCAAAATAAACTTGCAAAAAAGGTTTGTGAGTTAATCCCATCAGCTCAGATGGTTGTTTTTACAAAAACAGGTTCTGATTCAACAACACTTGCAATAAGGATTGCAAGAGCATTCACAGGTAAAAAGAAAATTTTAAGATGCGGATATCATGGTTGGCATGATTGGTGTGTTGAGGTTAAAGGAGGAATACCTGAAAAACTTTACGAAGATGTTTATGAGTTTCATTATAACAATTTTGAAGAGGTTGAAAACCTTGTTAAAAAACATAAAGATGACATTGCTGCAATTATTGTAACACCTGTTGGACATCCTCTTGCTCATCCTGTTGAGATGCCAAAACCAGGATTTCTTGAGTTTTTAAGAGAAATTACAACAAAAAATAATTCTGTTTTAATTTTTGATGAGATAAGAACTGGTTTTAGATTTTCGCTTGGTGGCGCTCAAAAAGTTTTTGGAGTAATCCCAGATCTTTCCTGTTTTGGTAAAGCAATGGCTAATGGATATGAGATAAGTATGGTGGTTGGAAGAAAAGAGGTTATGGATGTTGTAACACCACCAAACAATGTTTTTGTTTCATCAACATATTTTCCAAACTCACTTGCCATGGTTGCTTCTTTAAAAACAATAGAGATTATGGAGAGAGATAATATACTTGAGGGCGTTAAAAAAAGAGGTGAGGTTTTTGCAAATATAATAAACAATTATCTTAAAAAAAGAGACCTTCCAGTTGAGTTTAGTGGAGCACCTCTTATGCCATATATAACATTTAAGAAAGATGAAGAAGGTAAGTATAAAGAGTATAGAACAAAATTTTATACAAATCTTATAAGAAGAAAAGTTTTCTTGCAGCCGTATCATCATGGATATGTTTGCTATAGGCATACGATGAAAGATATGAAATATGCTGCTGAAATGGTTTGTGAATCACTGGAAGAAGTGTTTAAATAATTATTGGTAGTGAGATGTGAGAAAGTGAGAGAGGAGAAACGTGAGAGATGTGAGAATTGTGAGAGATGTTGAATTATGGATTATGGATGATGAATTATGAATTGTAGGGCTCTGAAGTTATGTCGGAGCCCTACATTTAAGTTAATTAAAAGGAGGGAGTTATGCATGAAAATGTGTATATAATTGATGCACTTAGAACACCAATAGGTTCATTTGGAGGAAGTCTTAAAGATTTTTCCGCTGCAAAATTAGGTGAAATAGTGGTAAAAAAACTTATAGAGAAAAATAAAATAGATGTAAATGATATTGATGAGGTTATTTTTGGAAATGTGCTTCAGGGTGGTTCGGGAATGAATGTGGCAAGACAAATTCAATTAAACTCTGGTATACCAAAAGAAAAAACAGCAATGACAGTTAATATGGTTTGTGGGTCAGGGCTTAGAAGTATATGCCTTGCACACTCACTTATAAAAGCACACGAAGCAAAGATGATAATTGCTGGTGGAACTGAATCAATGAGTAATGCCCCTTATGTTTTAAAAAATGCAAGATGGGGAATTAGAATGGGAAATACAGAGCTTATTGATCTTATGATTTATGATGGACTTACAGATATTTTTAATAACTGTCATATGGGAATTACAGCAGAAAATCTTGCAGAAAAATATAAAATATCAAGGCAGGAACAAGATGAATTTGCAGTTAAATCTCAAAATAAAGCGGAAAGAGCAATAAAAGAAGGAAGATTTAATGATGAGATTGTTCCTATTGAAATACCACAAAAAAAAGGAGAACCTTTGATTTTTGATAAAGATGAGTATCCAAGGTTTGGAACTACAATTGAAAAACTTTCTTCTCTTAAACCTGCTTTTAAGAAAGATGGAACTGTTACTGCTGGAAATGCAAGTGGAATAAATGATGGTGCAAGTGCTGTAATTGTTGCATCTGAGGAGATGGTAAAAAAATATAATGCAAAGCCGCTTGCAAGAATTGTTTCTTATGGATATTTTGGTGTTGAACCATTAGTTATGGGAATAGGTCCTGTTGAAGCAGTTAGAGTTGCTCTTAAAAAAGCAAATTGGAAAAAAGAAGATGTAGAACTTTGGGAGTTAAATGAAGCATTTGCAGTTCAAGCAATTTCTGTTATGAGAGAAATTGGTCTTGATGGTGTAAATGTAAATGTAAATGGTGGTGCAATTGCTTTAGGACATCCTATAGGTGCAAGCGGGGCAAGAATACTTACAACACTTCTATATGAGATGAAAAAAAGAAAAGCAAAAAAAGGTGTTGCTTCTCTTTGTATAGGTGGGGGTATGGGTATTGCTATGTGCGTTGAAAATATATAAAATAGTGGAAGGAGGTTTGTATGCCTAAAAAAGGTAAGATGGAAGTTGATACTGAGAGATGCAAAGGATGTTATTTGTGTATTTCAGTATGCCCAGTAAAATGCATTGAAAAATCAGAAACATTTTCTAAAACTGGTTATTACCCTGCAAAATATAAAGGAGATGGGTGTATAGCTTGTTTGAGTTGTACAAAGATATGTCCTGATCTTGCAATAAAGGTCTATGAATTATAAATAAAAAAAGGAGATTAGTTATGAAAATGTTAATGAAAGGAAATGAAGCACTTGCTGAGGGTGCTATAAGAGCGGGGTGTAGGTTTTTTGCTGGTTATCCTATAACCCCTCAAAATGAAGTTCCAGAGTATATGTCTTGGAGATTGCTAGAAGTTGGTGGTAGTTTTATTCAGGCAGAATCAGAAGTTGCTGCTATAAATATGATATTTGGTGCAGCTTCAACTGGTATAAGGTCAATGACATCATCTTCAAGTCCTGGAATAAGTTTGAAACAGGAAGGAATTTCTTATTGTGCTGGTGCGGATCTTCCTTTTTTAATTGCAAATGTTATGAGAGGTGGTCCTGGGCTTGGGAATATAGCTGGTGCACAGGGAGATTATTTTCAAGCAACAAGAGGTGGTGGGCATGGTGATTACAGATTGTTTGTTATGGCTCCAAATGGTGTTCAAGAAATGGCAGATTTTCCTTATTATTGTTATGAGGTTGCTTTTAAATATAGAGTTCCAGCAATGATACTTGCTGATGGAATAATAGGTCAGATGATGGAGTCAATTGAGTGGAGAACACCTGAAGTTGATGTTAAAAATTTAAAAGAACCAGATTGGGCTATAGGCGTAAATAATGGAAGAGAAAAGAGAAGAATAACATCATATGACCTTAGAGAAGGAATGCTTGAGAAAATGGTTCTTGAAAGGGTTAAAAGATATAAGGAGATTGAGGAAAAAGAAGTAAGATATGAGGAGATAATGATTGATGATGCTGAGATTGTGATAGTTGCTTATGGAACATCTGCAAGGGTTTCGCACTCAGTAGTAAAGATGGCAAGAGAGAAAGGAATAAAAGCAGGTCTTTTTAGACCAATTACACTTTGGCCATATCCAAAAAAGAGATTGTTTGAGATTGCAGATAGAGTAAAGAAATTTCTTGTTGTTGAAATGAGTCTTGGACAGATGCTTGAGGATGTTAAACTCTCACTGAATGGTAAAGGTGATGTTTATTTTTATGGAAGACCTGGCGGTTCAATAATAACTGTTGAAGAGGTCTTTGATTATTTAAATAAGATTACAAAAAAAGGAGTAAGAGATTATGAAACTGTTAAATGAAAAACCAAAATCATTGCTTGATGTTAAAATGCATTATTGTCCTGGCTGTGGACATGGTATAGTTCACAGACTTGTTGCTGAGGTTATGGATGAGTTAAATATAAGAGAAAGAACTATATTTGTTGCTCCTGTTGGTTGTTCTGTATTTGCAGATATTTATTTTAACTGCGATACAATACAAGGTCCTCATGGGAGAGGTCCTGCAATTGCAACTGGAATTAAAAGATCAAAACCTGAAACAATAGTTATATCATATCAAGGAGATGGAGACCTTGCCTCTATAGGTATGGCTGAGATTGTTCATGCTGCAGCAAGAAACGAAAATATAACAGTAATATTTATAAACAATGCAATATATGGAATGACTGGCGGTCAGATGGCTCCAACAACACTTATAGGTCAGAAATCAACAACAACTGTATATGGAAGAGATCCAAGGGTTAATGGATATCCAATAAGGGTTTGTGAAATTTTAAGTTCTCTTGAAGGAACAAGGTATGCTGAGAGGACCACTGTTCATAATGTAGCGGGAGTTGTAAAAACGAAAAATGCTATTAAAAAAGCGATTAAAAATCAAGTTGATGGAATTGGTTTTTCAATAGTTGAGATTCTATCAATGTGTCCTACAAACTGGGGTATGACAAATAATCCTTCACAAGCGACAAAATATATTGAAGATCAGATGGTAAGAATATTTCCTCCAGGTGTTTATAAGGATGTGAAATAAGGAGGTTTTATGTATATAGGTGCAAGATTGAGTGGTTTTGGTGGACAAGGAGTAATTTCAGCAGGTGTTTTACTTGCATATGCTGGTATGCTTGATGGGAAAAATGTTAGTTTTTTCCCGTCTTATGGCGCAGAGATGAGAGGTGGAACGGCTAATTGTTCTGTTGTTATAAGTGATGATATTGTTGCAAGCCCAATAGTTTCAAATCCTGATGTTGCAATTGTTTTTAATGAGCCATCATTTGCGAAGTTTGAACCACTTGTAAAAGCAGGTGGAATATTAATAGTAAACTCATCGCTTATAAATTCAAAATCAAATAGAAAGGATATAAAAATATTTGAAGTTCCTTTTAATAAAATTGCTGATGAACTTGGAAACTCAAAGGTTATAAATATGGTTGCTCTTGGTTGTTTTGCAAAAATTACAAATTCTATCAAATTATCTTCTTTTGAAGAAGCACTTCCAAAAGTTTATAAAAAACTTAAGTCCGAGTTGATAGAACTGAATAAAAAAGCACTTGAAAAAGGATATCAGTATATAAATTAATGTTTATACCCTGGATACTTTTTAAAATTTTTAGAAGAGTATCTGGGGTTTTTTATGGAAGAAGAAATTTTAACTATCCCATCTGAAAAAATAAATTATTGTCATTCGTTTAAACTTTTTTATAAATTTGTAAAAAAATATTTGAAAGATCTAGTAAGAATTTTTTTTCTTTTTTTAATTTCCAACATAATAAGACTCATATCTCCAGTTCTTATAAAAACTCTTATAGATAATGCAATAGCAAACAGATATATGAGTTATTTCCTTTATATTATGTTTTTTTATTTTTTTCTAAATCTTTCTTTTTTTATTTTGAATTATTATGCACTTGTAAATCTTATAAAGATAGGTCAGAGAATTATATATGAACTTAAAAACGATCTTTATTTAAAGGTTATAAAACTTCCAATTGATTATTTTGTTAAGAATAACCCTGGAAAACTAAGTGCAAGAATTCAAAGTGATACATCTTCTATATATGAACTTTTCACAGAGATTTCTATAACAATAGTTATGGATATATTCATATTCATTGGGGTTTTTGTAATAATGATGTATAACAGTTTAACTCTTTCACTTCTTCTTATTCCTGTTGTTTTATTTATGTTTGTAATTGCATATTTTTATGTTACAAAAACACAAAAATTTTTTATTGATGTGAGAAGAAAAATTGCAGACCTCACTTCATTTCTTTCTGAAAATATAGGATTTATAAATCTTATAAAGATCTTTAAAATAAAAGATACTCTTGAAGAAAAACATGAGTTTTTAAATTATAGAAAATTTAAATCTGTATTTTTTGTTGAAATGATTGCAAGTATTTTTTTTATATCAATAACGTTTCTTGATCCTCTTTCAAAGACAATTATATTTGGATACGGTGGAATTAAAGTTTTAAATAATGAACTTACAATAGGTGTTCTTGTGATGTTTATGTTATACATAGGACAACTTTTTGAACCGATATTTAGATTTAGTGAGTATTTGAGTGTTGTTCAGAAATCATTTGCATCACTTAACAGAATAAATAATCTACTTAATGAGAAAACTGAAGTTTATTTAGGGAAAACCTATGTTGATGAATTTAAAAACTCTATAGTTTTTGATGATGTTTGGATGAAATATGAGACATCTGACTGGGTACTTAAGAGGGTAAGTTTTGAACTTAAAAAAGGGAAAACACTTTCAATTGTTGGAAGAACAGGAAGTGGAAAATCAACTATAGTAAATCTTCTTTTAAGGTTTTATGATTATCAAAAAGGAAGAATTTTAATAGATGATGTTGAAATAAAAGATATATCAATATCATCTATAAGAAAACTTATCGGAATGGTCTTGCAGGATGTATATCTATTTCCTGGAACTGTTATGGATAATCTTAAAATGATGGATGATGAGATAGAAGATGAAAGGGTTTATAATGCTATAGAGGTTCTTGAACTTTCTGAATTTTATAAAAAAATCGGTATGAAAAAAATTATAAAGGAAAAAGGTTCAAATATTTCAAGCGGTGAAAAACAAATTATTTCAATTACAAGGGCGATGGTTTTAAATCAGCCAATTATAATTCTTGATGAGGCGACCTCAAATATTGATCCATATACTGAGAGAATTCTTTCATCTTCTATAAAAAGATTAATGGCGCATAAAACGATGATAATAATTGCTCATAGACTCTCGACTGTTGAGAATTCAGATTATATTGCTTTCTTAAATGATGGAAGAATAGTTGAGTTTGGAACACATAAGGAACTGATTGAAAAAAAAGGTTATTATTATAATTTTTATAAACTTCAAAATTGATTATGAAATATGTAATTAAATGGTTTATTCCTTATTGGAAAAAACATAAATTAAGACTATTTGTTATTGTTTTTTTTGGACTTTGTGTCTCTTTTCTTTCAGCACTTTCTCCATACTATATAAAAAAGATTATTAATGGTTTTGAAAAAAATCTAAGCAGAGATTATCTTATTAGAAATGTTTGGATAATTTTTTTGATAAGTATTGTTCATTATATTTTAAATGTTGTTGCTACTGTAAATAGGGCTTATATGAATTATAGGATTGAGTATGAAGTGAGAAAAAAACTTTTTTCACATATACTTTCTCTTGATGAGTATGTTTTTACAAAATACTCACAAGGTGATATTCTTACACGACTTGTTGATGATATCTCAGAGAAAATAGCATGGTTTTCTTGTTCTGGCGTTTTTAGGTTTATTCAAGCAGTATTTACAATAATTGCTGTTCTTTTTTTTATGTTTTATACAAATTTTAAACTTGCTGTAGTTTCAATACTTCCTCTTCCTTTACTTTTATATATTACAACACACTTTAGAAGTGTTATTTCTAAAAAATTTGATCTTCTTCAAAAATCAATTTCTGATATTTATGATTTTCTTGAGATTAGCCTTTCAGGAATAAGGGTTATTAAGGCGAATAGCAAAGAGAAAATCTTTGTTAAAAAGTTTGATGAACTTAACTTAATTCAGATGGAGAAATCGATTGATGCAGAAAAAAAACAAGTTTTAATGAGATATCTTTTTTTTGCAACAGGAACACTTTCAGTAATGATGGTTTATTTTTTTGGAGGAATTAGTGCAATATCAAGAGGTGATATAACAATTGGTGATATAGTTTCATTTCAGGTATATACTTTCATGCTTATATTTCCTATTTCAGATGTGAGTCAGTTTTTTGTAAGCGGACAGAGGGCAAAAACAAGTATAAAAAGAATTGATGAAATATTTAATTTTAAACCTTCTCTAATTTTACCAGATAAACCTTTAAAATTATCCAATAGTATTGAAAAAATTGTTCTCAAAGATCTTTCTCTTAAAATTAATGAAAATTATGTTCTTAAAAAAATAAATCTTGAAATAGAAAGAGGCAAAAAAATTGCTGTTGTTGGAAAAATTGGAAGTTCAAAGACAATTTTACTTAAAACTATTTCAAGATTAATAGAGTTTAGTGATGGTGTTTTTACAGTTAATTCTATTGATGTTAGAAAAATTGATCTTTATGATTATTACTCAAAGATTGTTTATATTTCACAGGAACCATATATAATTAGTGATACAATCCTTAATAATATAACACTTTATAAAAGTTATGAAAAATCAGAAATATCAAAGGTGATTGAGATATGTCAACTTGAAAAGGATATTTCTTTAATGCCTAAAGGTCTTGATACTATTATAGGGAACAAAGGTATGAGTATATCAGGTGGTCAGAGACAAAGAATTTCTCTTGCAAGATCTCTTTTGAAAAGACCTGAAATAATAATAATGGATGACTCCACAAATCAAATGGATTTAAATACCGAAAAAAATTTTTGGGATTTGTTTTTTGAAGAATTTAATGATACTACGCTTATTTATGTAACTCACAGGATTAGAAGTATTGAGAAAAGCGATTTTGTTGTTGTGATGGATAGAGGGGAGATAGTTGAGATGGGAAGACATGTTGATTTGATTAATAGAAACGAACTGTATGTGAAAATATACCATCAGTTTAGGATGGAAGAAGATAATGGAAAATAACTAAGGTAAAAAGTAATTAGAGGTAAACCAAAGATTGTTTGATTTTTTTGTATATATTTTTTATAATAGTTTTAAAGGTATTTAGTAGAGAAGGGGGAGTTTTTGAGTGAAAATTTGAAAACGATAGTTGTTGTAGATGATGATCCAAATGTAGGCTTGCTTGTATCTGTAATACTTAAAAATTTAAATTATAATGTTGTTTCACTTACAAGTGGAGGAGAACTTCTAGATTATCTATCAAAAAACTCAAAACCATCATTAATTCTTTTGGATATAAAATTACCGGATATAGATGGATATGAGATATGTAAAAAAATAAGAGAAAATAATATATTTTCAGATATTCCGATAATAATACTTACAGGGATAAGCGAAATGGATTATAAGGTGAAGATGATAGATATAGGTGCTGATGATTATATAAATAAACCATTTGATGTGAGAGAACTTAAGGTAAGAATTAATAGAATATTGAGAAGAAAAGATAACGATTCATCACTTAATCCACTTACAAAGCTTCCTGGTGGTCCATTAATAGAAGAATATGTTAAAAAACTTATTTCTGAAGGGAAAGTTTTTTCTTATGCGTATATTGATATTGATAACTTTAAAGCATACAATGATGTGTATGGATATTTGAAGGGTGATGGTGTTATAAGGTATCTGGCAAGAATGCTTGTTGATACGGTAAAAAAATATGAAACCGAAATATGTTTTATAGGACACATAGGTGGTGATGATTTTGTGATTGTAGCATCCAGAGATAAAATTATCGATATTGTGGAAGAGGTGATCAAAAAATTTGATGATGATATTTTGGGTTTTTACAGTGATGAGGATAAAAAAAGAGGTTATATCCTTACCACTGATAGAATGAACAATGTAAAAAAATTTCCCTTTATGACACTTTCAGTCTCTGTTGTAAATGTCTTAAAAAGCATGCATTATGCCAGAATAATAGAGAAGGTCTTTGAGATAAAAAGATTTTTAAAATCAAGACCATCCAAAGATAAGAGTGTTTATCATATAGATAGACGTATAAATGAATAACGATAATAATTTGATAAGAAAAACATTTGCAGGATGCCTTATTCTTGAGAGAATTGGACAGGGAGGGATGGGTGTTGTTTATAAAGCTCATCATATAAAACTAAATAAGGTTGTATGTGTAAAGATTCTTGCAAAAGAACTTGAAGCAGATCCAAGAAACATAGATTTTTTTTTAAGAGAAGCTGAAATATCAAAACAGCTTGATCATCCAAATACTATCCATGTTTATGATTATGGTAAGGAAAAAGATAACTATTATATTGTTATGTCTTATGTGGAGGGAAAAAGTCTTGATAAAATTGTTTCTGAAAAAAAATTTCTTGATGTAAAAGAAGCCTCGGATATAATGCTTGGGGTTTTTGAAGGACTTGCTCATGCTCATTCTAAAAATATTATTCATCGTGATATAAAACCATCCAATATTATAGTTACAAAGGATGGGGTGCCAAGAATTATAGATTTTGGTCTTGCAAGAAGAGTCGTTGAAGAAAAACAGCTAACAATTACTGGTGAGATGATAGGAACTGCTTATTTTATGTCACCAGAACAATGTAGAGGAATTAAAGTGGATCATAGAACTGATCTTTACTCTGCTGGAGCAACATATTTTTATCTACTTACGGGAAAATATCCTTTTGATGGAAAGACAGCCATTGATGTTATAAATAAGCAGGTAAGTGAACCGCTGCCAAATCTTTATCTTTTGAAACCTGAACTTCCAGTATGGACGGTGAGAATGATTGAAAAACTGATGAAGAAAAATCCAGATGAAAGATATCAAAGTGCAGTTGAGGTGGTAAATGAACTTAAAAGATATAAAGAAAAAAATTATGAAAATATTTTAGATGATGCAATTGAACTTGATTTAAATGATTTGAAAAATAAACAAGAAGAAGTTTCAAAGACAATTAGAATAAAAAGAAATGAAGAAAATATTTTAAGTAATATAGAGGTTAAGAGTAAAGAAAAAGGATCTTTTGATTCTAATATTGAATATTTTAAAGAAAAACAGAATGAAAGTGATAAAAATTTATCGTTGAATACAAATGAATTTTCCTCCCCAAAAAATAAAAAAATACAAGCAGAGAAATTATATTTATTTTCAAGGATTGTATATCATTTTTTCTTAACATTTGTTGGAGTTTTTTCTCTTTATTTTTTTTCATCTTTTATAAAGGCTAATTCATTTGGAGAATTTATAAAAGAAATAATTTTCTATCCTTTCTCTTTAATTTTTATATTGCTGAGTTTTGCTTTGTTTTATATTATTATTAAAAAATTTGAGATTAAGTCATTTATACTGTATATATCTTCAATTTTGTTGGTTTTTTTTATTACATTTTTGAATATTCAAAATAAAGTTAGGTTTTCTTCTTTTTTTGATAGCGTGATATATTTTTTAACTAATATAAAATTTAATGGTTTAGGGTATCTTATTTTATCTTTATTTTCCTTTTTTATTTTTGTTAAATTAAATTTTTTATCTAAATGGAAAAAAAATTTGTCATATTTTTTATTTTTGATTTCTTTTTATTTTTTTATTTCTTTCATATCTAGTTTCTTTAATTTTAAGTTTGAAGATTTTTTTGATAAAACTTACTTAACACTTGGTTATATTTTGATTATTTTTTTAATTTTAAGTTGGTTAATTTCGCTTTATATTAATATTGGGAAAAGTATAATTTTATTTCTTTTATATATTTCCTTTGCTTGGTATTTTATAACAAATATAACAATGAAGGAAATACATAATGAAGAAATTAAAAAGTATAATGAAGAGGTTAAAAAATATAATGAAATGATTGAAAAAACAAAAGCAATTATATTGTTAGAAAAAGAAAAAATAAAAATGCAAGTATCTGAAAAAATTTATCAAAATATTGATAAATATCAAGGTGATATAAATGAGATAATAAATAAAGAAACTCAAAAAGAATTACAAAAAAAGATAGATGAAAATATCTCTAAAATATCTCTACCTGATAAAAATAAAATAAAGCAAGATGTTTCAAAAGAATATTTTGATAATCTTTATAAAATTTTAAACTCTGAAATTGAAAAAAAAATTTCTCTCTTATTTTTTAGTATTTGGTTATTTTTAAATGCTTTATTTATGATTGATAATTTATTTTATGAGTTATAAACTTGAAATTTATGGAATAACAGATAAAGGACGTATGAGGGAAAGAAACGAGGATAATTTTTATTATGATACTGAACTTGGATTTATGGTTGTAGCTGATGGTATGGGTGGACATAAGAGAGGGGATCTTGCAAGTGAGATTGCTGTAAAAAATGTTTATGAAAAGTATAAAGAGATGATTTTAAATAAAGTTGTTCCGGATATAAGTAATAAGGATTATTCTCGTGAGACAAATATACTTATTTCTGCTTTTGATTATGCTAACTTGAGTGTTTGGCGCCATTCCCAAGAAAATGAAGAGACAAAGGGCATGGGAACAACTCTTACTGCAGCAGTTTTTCATAATAAAAATAGATTTTCAGTAGTTCATGTAGGAGATTCAAGAGCATATCTTATAAGAGAAGAAAAAATTCTTCAATTAACGCAAGATGATTCTTTTGTTATGGAGCAATATAGAAAGGGAATAATTACTCTTGAAGAGGCTAAAAAATCTTCTTATAGAAATATTCTTACTAAGGCTATTGGCGTTAAGCAGTATATAAATTATTTTATATATGAAGGGAAATTAAAAGATGGTGATATTTTAATTCTTGCAACAGATGGATTTACAAAGATAGTAGATGATAATGAAATTATAGATGTTATAAGAAAAAATGATTTTTCTATGGATTTATGTAGGAAACTTGTTGATCTTGCAAATTTAAAAGATGGAAGTGATAATATTACAGTTGTTATAGCAAAGTTTAAGGTTTCGGGATTAATTGATAAAATCATTGATAAGATAACATGACTCTGATAATTTTTTTAAAAACTTCTAGTAATCTTAAAGAATATACCTTTACAAAAGATTTAATAATTGTAGGAAGATCACAAACAAATGATCTTGTAATTGATGACCCTACTGTTTCAAGACATCATTTTAAAATAACTCGTGAAAATAATAATTTTTATATAGAGGATTTAAACTCAACAAATGGAACTTATGTAAATGGATTAAAAATAAAAAAATCGATTTTGAAAGATGGAGATGTTATCTCTGTTTCACATTATAAAATGGATGTAAAAATTACAAAAATTCTTATTCCAAATGCATATCTTTCAGTAATAAAAAATCCATATGATGAGAGAAAATTTTTTAAAATTAACAGAATAATAACATTTATAGGTACTCATAGAGTTCATATTCCTGCAAAACCAAAACATCATTTTTTTCCTTTATCAGATTTTTCTTCTGCTATTGTTTTTAAAGATAAGAATTTTGTTTTGATACCTTTAAATCCCTCATTAGTAAAATATAACGATTCACCTATCTCTTTAAAACAGATATTATCTGATGGCGATAAAATAGAAGTTGGAAGTACTCTTTTTGAGTTTAAAATTCAAAATTAGCAGATTAAATATTAGACTGCTATTGACAAGGTTATTTAAAATTTGATAAAATTAGCAATTAGAGGTTAAAATTGCTAAAAATAAAAGGAGGTGGAATATGGCTGAGGCAAAAACTAAATTAAACATAACACCCCTGGCGGATAGAATAGTTATTAAACCCCTTGAACCTAAAGAGGTTAAAAAGGGTGGAATAATAATTCCTGATACCGCAAAAGAAAAACCTCAAGAAGGTGAGGTTGTTGCGGTAGGGAAAGGAAAGGATGAGATGGGAAACT
>Ga0080004_1091549_pt1 | contig 32432 bp, 31 predicted proteins | sample WasSprMetagenome_FD_69207 | JGI IMG/M metagenome (GOLD analysis project Ga0080004, IMG submission 69207) | Sulfidic aquatic microbial communities from Washburn Spring, Yellowstone National Park, USA - WS (SPADES assembly) (version 2) | ecosystem: Environmental > Aquatic > Thermal springs > Hot...
TTCCAAAACTTCAAGATCCTCTGAATACCTGGGCAAAATTCTGAATTCATCCAAGTATTTTGATAAAATTCCCTTGACTTTCACTTTATCTCCTTCTTTGATTTTTGGCATTTTAAGATTAGATTTAAAATAAACTTTTATTTCATCTTTGTCATTAGTTAAAACAAAATATTTCCTTTTCAATTCTGATACTTCCCCTAAAATTTCGACAAAGCTCCCAACCTTTTCTTCTTCAATTTCTGCCAAAGATATTTTTTCTGGTAAAACTTCAAAATTCTTTCCCAAAATTTTGACATCTTTGGGGCTTTCAACAATTATTCTTTTTTCTCCCTTATATTCTGAAAGTTCTCCCTCTATTTCAACCAAATCTCCCAAATCTAATTTTAAATTACCTTTTTTCAAATAAACTTGAATTCCAGAACCTTTCAAGTAAAAAATTTTTTCATCAAAAATTCCAGGTTGGACACTAACTATTCCTTTCACTCTTAATGTTTCTCCTGTTTGAAGATTTTTCAAAAAACTCAAATTTTCTAAAATTTCTTTTTTTGAAAACTCGTTCTCTTTTTGGGGAGTAACAAATTCTGTCCATTCGAATTCCTTGTCTTCCCTTTTAGAAAAAGAAAAACCTTCTGGCGCTTTCTCGTAAAAAATTAAATCTACTAAATTTCCTTGATTATCAAAAAGCTTTACTTTCTCAGAATCGTTATTCAACATTATTTTTGTGTCTTTTTTGAAAAAAGCCAAAAATTTTTTTGGTCCAATTTTTGTTCCTTCTGGAATCGTGTAAGATTTTCGATTTCTTTCTGTCAAAATAACCCAGTTTGCGAGATCAATTTCTTCATCTGAAAAATTGTAAATTTCGATGAATTCATCATCGTCTTTTCCTTTTGGATTGGGAAAAATTTCTGAGAAAAAAACCTTTCCTTTGTATTCACTTTCTGTCAAAGTAGTTTTTCTTTCAACTATTTCTATTTCAAAATATTTTTTATCTGTAGCTCCTTTTTGATCTTTCACCAAAAGGGAAACTTTGTATTTTTTTGGTTTTGAAAAAGAATGGGAAACTAAAACTCCTTCTGCTTTTTCACCATCTCCAAAATCCCAAAAAAAGCTCAAATTTTCATCGTCAAGATCAAATGAATCTGAACCATCAAAAATAATTTCTTCGCCAACAAATCCTTTTTCTTTGGCAGAAATTTCTGCTTTTGGTGGAAAGTTTGGTTTTTTGATTTTATTTTCTTTTCCAGGGGTTTTAATTTCTGTCAATTGCCATTCTCTGTTTTCATCTCTGGCAAATGATAAATCTTCTGGAATTTTTTCAGGATAAGAGACAGTATCTACTAAAATTCCTTCATCGTTAAAAAGAAACAAAGTTTCAGATTTTGAGTTTGAAAGGGGAATTTTTGAATCTTTCCTAAAAATTACAAAAAATCCTTTGGCAGGAATTTTTGTTGATTTAAAGTTTTTTGATGTTATTGAAAATACATCTTTATCATCCGTTTCTATTTTCCAATTTTCCAAATCTACTTCAAAATCACCTTCGTTTTTCAATTCTATAAATTCGTTTTCTATTTCATTACCTTTTGGATTTGGCAAAATTTCGTTAAAAATAACTTTTTCTTCTGGCAATTTATTGAAAGTACCCTTTGTTGGCGGAGTAATTTTAAAGTCACTGGCATCAAAATCCGTATCTTTACCATCTGGAATCCTAGAAAGGGAAAATAACTTTTTTGGACAAGGAGCGTTATCCGCTAAATTTCCATCATCAAAATTTCCAAAAGCCACTTTATCTAAAACATTTCCTGAAGAATCTCTCAAAATTACCAAATCTCCTTTGTTGTTCAAATAACCATGAATGTTCTCAATTAAAAAAAATCCTTTTGATGGAATTTTTCCTTTGAGAGGTGTTTTCATTCCAGAACCTTCTTCAATTTCCCAACCATCCAAATCTACTTCTATTGGTGAAGGATTATACAACTCGATCCATTCTTTTTCCTCCTTTTTAGGATCTGGAATAAATTCGTTAATAACTACTTTCAAAGCAACTTTTTCTTCAGTTTTTTCTTCTTTCAAAAATTTGCAATCTTCAGGGCAATTTTCAAAATTTTCACCTGCATCGCAAACTCCGTTTTTATTGCATAAAGATTTTTCAGGTTGAATTTCAAAACCAGAAACCAAAATCTCGTCAACATCAAAACTATCATCTTCAGCATTGAGAGTGGCTCTAAAGCGAAATTGAAAATTTTGATTGTCAAAGGAATTTTCTGGAAGGCTGTAAGTTTTTTCTGTCCATTGGGTGATGTTGTCATTTCCTTCAGTAAAATCTTCCAAAATTTCCCAATTTTGTCCATCACCTGACCATTCAAAAAAGATATGATCTGTTTTTTCTAATTTTCCAACTTTTACTTTAAAGCTAATTTGAATGTCTTTGTAATTTTGAGTAGAAATTAACTTTAGTAAAATGCAATCTACTTTATCTATTTTACCATCGACATGAGCTCTACTATTTCCTGAATAGGTAATTATTCTCCATCCTTCATCAACCCTTGTCCATTGAGAAAAATTTTTAGATTCAAAATTGTCAGAAAAAATAACAGTTTGAGAAAAAGTCTTTTTGGAAAAAAATAAAAATGAAAGGTAAAAAATGAAAAAAAGCAAAAATTTAATGAAATTTTTCATTAATAAAAAATATCAAAATCAAAAATTTTGACAAATAAAATTTCAATCAAATTCAACTCAAAACTTTTCAATCTTTTAGATTTTTTCAAAATTTTAGATTTTTTCAAAATTTAAAGTTTTACTTTAATTTTTTCCTCTAATTATCAGCTATTATAATTTATCGCAATGGCAACCATCTGTTGGTACTGTATCAGGCCTGCAAATTATTTTTGTTCCAGCTTGAGAAGCTATGAACCATCTTTCTGTAGTACATGTTTGTTTATCTTCCAAAACGGCGTAGGCACAATAACTTTGATGACAACCCGTATTATCCAACCATTTGTAGTGTCTTGTTGGAGCCAAAGGATCATCCATTGGGACTACCAAATACCCTTCAATTGGAGGAAGACCATCTTGTGTAGGTTTTGCTACATATTCTCCTTTATCAGTTGCGTAGAGTTCGAGAGCAGAAGCAAATTGTCTCAAATCTGCCATTCTTTTTGCATCCCTGGCTTTTTGTCTAGCACTTGTCAAAGAAACCATCGCTATTCCAGCAAGCATGACAATTATAGCAATAACTACCAAAAGCTCAATCAGAGTAAAACCTTCTTTTTTCTTGAAAATTTTCCTCATTTTTTAATTTTTATTTTCGACCTTTTAAAAATTATTTAAATCTTTCTTGAAAATTTTTTGGATCTAATGCGTATTTCAAACCTTCTTCAAAAGTAATCTTTTTTTCTTTTACCAAATTGGCAAGATACTTTTCAAGAGATATCATCCCTTCTTTTGAAGAAATCTCGATAATATTTGGAATTTCGTGAATTTTATTTTCTCTTATAAGGTTGGCAATTGCTGGTGTGTTGAACATGATTTCGCAAGCAGGAATCAACCCCCCGCCTATTCTTGGAACTAATCTTAAAGAAATTATACCATAAAGGGATGATGCCAATTGATTCCTTATTTGATTTTGTTGTTCAGCGGGGAAAGAATCAACTATCCTGTGGATAGTTTGAGCTGCAGAATTTGTGTGTAAAGTAGCAAAAACTAAATGTCCTGTTTCTGCTGCTGAAAGGGCAGTTTTTATAGTTTCTAAATCCCTCATTTCGCCTATCATTATGACATCGGGGTCTTGCCTGAAAGTTGCTTTCAAGGCTCTTTCAAAACTTTTGGCATCCCTGCCAATTTCTCTTTGCTCAATGAGTGCTTTTTTTGATTCAAAAACAAATTCTATAGGATCTTCTATTGTTATTATGTGAACTTGTCTCGTTTGGTTAATTTCTTCCAAAAGAGCTGCCAAAGTAGTTGATTTTCCGTGAGAAGCAGGCCCACAAACTAAAACAAAACCTTGAGAGGGGGTTGTGAATTTTTTCAAAATTTTTGGAAGGTTAAGCTCTTCTAAATTTTTTATCCTTTGGGGAATTACTCTGAAGGAGATAGAAATTTTTCCACTTTGGAAAAAGATGTTTGTTCTAAACCTCATTTTCTGTTTAAATTCAAACGAAAAATCGATATCTTTTTCTTTTAAAAATTTTTCTTTCAAATCGCCGGGAATTAAAAAGAAGGCAATTTCTTCAACTTCTTTTTCTTTTAAATTTTCTTCTTTTTCGAGAAAAACAAGTTTCCTTTCGATTCTCAAGGCAGGAGGATATCCTGGAACCAAATGCAAATCAGAAGCTTCTTTTTCAAAAGCAATTTTGAAAAGTTTTTCCAATTTTTTTTGTGCTTCACTCTCTGCCATAACTTTTTTCTTTTTCAATACCTTTTTTGGCAGCTCCAATAGCTGCTAAAAAAGTTTCTAAAATTTCTTTTGAAATTTCAGAAATTTCTTTTGGAAATAAAACATCCGAAGTTATTTCTTTAATTTCCAAATTAAAAAATCTTTCAAAGTATTTTTTTATTCCAGGAATTTTCAATCCCCCACCAGTCAAGATTATTTTTTCAATTTTTTTCCTTTCTCTGAACAAATTTTTAACAACAGTTTCTGTTTCAGAAACAATTTTTTCTAAAAACGGCAATAAAATTTCGCTTATTTTTTCTCCATTTTCTAAACCTTTTAAAATTCCGGAAAAAACCTTAATTTTTTCAAAGAAAATAGCATCAAAATTTGAAATTTCAGATAGTTGGAAAGAGAGAGGTTTTGAGAGCAAATTGATGTTTTTGTTGAGCTTTAAATTTTTTTCCTCAACAAAATTGATGCTTCCTTCGCATTCTTCAAAATCAACTAAAATGAAATTCTTTTCGCTTTCTTTCAATGCTCTCAGCTGGCTGAAGATTTTTGGTTCTAAACCCAAAAAATTAAAGTTTAAACTTTCTGCCATTTCTTTCCATTTTTCAAAAAAATCCTTTTGAATACCAACCAAAAGAATTTTTACTTTATCTTTCCTCTTTTGAGTAATTTTACCTTCTACAATTTGCCAGTCAAAAATCACTTTTTCTGGTTCTAAAGAAAACAATTCTCTAACTTTTTCTTTTATCTGCTCGCTAATATCTTTTGTTGGCAAAAATACAGTTTGGAAAATAAAAAAAGAAAAAGCAGAATTTTTTAAACAAAAAAAGACATCTTTCGATTTAACTTCCATTTCGTTTATCAAAAGAGAAAAATTTTCTTTCAAATCTCCTCCAAAATGGAGAATTTCACCGTAATTTTGCAGAGAAAACCCTTTTTTATCTTTTTTAACTTCAGCAACCCTAATAAAAAAATCATCTACAGCTACTCCCAAGCAAGAAATTTCTTTTTGAGGTTTTGATTTTTTCAAAATTCCCATAAAATTATTATAGCATGAAAATAATCAAAAATTTAATAGACATTTTTTTCCCCAAACTTTGCATTTTTTGTGGAGCTGAAGGTTATTTGCTTTGTCCAGATTGTCGTTCAACAATAACTCTTTGGGGTTATCATTTAGAAAGTAAAGGTAAATATTTGGACGATTTATATTTTGCTGCAGATTACAACCAATTTTTAGTCAACTTTTCGATAAAAAAATTAAAATACAATTTTTTAAAAGATTTGGCAAAGGATTTGGCAGAAATAATTTTAGACCATTTCAAAATCTTAGGGAAACCTCCTGATTTTCAAGATTTTTTAATCATTCCCATTCCTTTACATGAAAAAAGATTACGTCAAAGAGGGTTCAACCAGGCAGAAGAAATTGCAAAAGTGTTGGCTGAATACTTTAAAATTCCTTTGGAGAAGAATGTTCTTTTTAGAAAAAAAGATACGCTTTCTCAAACAGAATTAAAAAGAGAACAAAGAATTCAAAATGTGAAAGATGCCTTTTTTGTAAAAAATTATCAAAAAATCAAAAATAAAAATATTTTGCTTGTTGACGATGTCTTGACTACAGGGGCTACGATGGAAGAAGCAGCTAAAACCTTAAAAAAAGCAGGTGCCAAGAAAGTAGTAGGGGTGGTTTTAGCAAAGAGCTTTGATTTTTAGTGTGCCTGGCAGGACTCGAACCTGCAACCTTCTGATCCGCAATCAGATGCTCTTTCCAGTTGAGCTACAGGCACTCTTTATAATTTTAAAAAAAATTATTAAAATTTGGAAGGAGGAGTGCGGCGAAATGGTAAGCCAGCAGGTTGCTAACCTGTACCCACTTAAAAGGTGGGTTGTGGGTTCGAGTCCCACCTCCTCCGCTGGGCGGGTAGCTCAAAGGCAGAGCACTGCGCTTACATCGCAGAGGTTATAGGTTCGAATCCTATCCCGCCCAAATGGAAGAAAGAGATTTTTTCAAAGAAAAGAGAATAAAAATACTTTCAGTTTTTGCAGGAATTTTTGCTTTTTACTTTGAACCATTTTTAAGAAGGGGTTTTATTTGGCTTTCAGGATTTTTTTTGGATTTCATCGGAGAAACTAAAGTTGGGGGACATGTTGGGTTGGTGCTCAAAGAAATTTTAAGTTTGGGTTCTCCTTACCTTTGCATTTATTTTCCAGCAACGATTGCTTTGATTGTTATTGTTAAAGATGGTATTCAAAAATTCGATTGGATTTCAGCTCCTTTTTTTGTGGGAATTTTGTTTAAAGCAATTTTGTATTCTTCTTTGTGTTTAAAATACAAAAGTGGTGAAGTTTGGAAAATGGTTGAATTGGGAATTCCTCAATATCTCTTTTCTTTTTTCAATTTTTGCTTTTTTTGCATTGGCATTTGGTCACTTTTTGTTTTGATTAAAGAAATTGTAGAAAGCGATGCCAAAGTAAAAATTTTTTAAAATGAAAGAAGCCTACCTTTACAAGAAACTCCCAAACAAAAAAGTGCAATGCAGAAACTGCGCCCATTTTTGTGTTTTGGATGTTGGAGAAAGGGGAAAATGCGGGGTTAGAGAGAATATCGAAGGAAAACTTTATGCTTTAAATTATGGAAAAGCAATTACCATAAACATCGATCCAATCGAGAAAAAACCATTTTATCATTTTTTGCCAGCAAGTCAATCTTTATCTGTGGCCACTGTTGGTTGTAATTTTTCTTGTTTAAACTGTCAAAATTGGGAAATTTCCCAAGCTTTCAAAGGAGCGAAAGAAATTCCAGGTGAAAATGTTCCTCCAAAAAAAATAGTCGAGTTGGCAATTGAAAACAAAGTAGAAAGTATTTCTTACACTTACACAGAACCAGCAATATTTTTAGAATACGCTTTGGAGACGATGAAATTGGCAAAAAAGGTGGGGCTGAAAAACAATTTTGTTTCAAACGGATTTTTTTCAGAAGAATCTGCAAAACTGGTTATCCCCTACTTGGATGCCATCAACATTGACATTAAAGGATTTAGCGAAGATTTTTACCAAAAAATTTGCGGGGGGAGATTGAAACCTGTTTTGGATACAGCAAAATTGATGAAAAAGAGCGGAGTTTGGGTGGAAATCACAACTTTGGTTATTCCAACTTTAAACGATGATGAAAAAACTTTTGAAGGAATTTCAACGTGGATTTTTGAAAATTTGGGTCCTGAAACTCCTTGGCATGTTTCTCAATTTTGTGGTCAAATTTCTTGGAAATTACAGCACATTCCAGACACTCCTGTGGAAACCTTAGAAAAAGCAATAGAAATTGGAAAAAAAGTTGGTTTAAAATATGTCTACATTGGAAACATTCCAGGTCATAAAGCAGAAAATACTTACTGCCCAAATTGCAAAACTTTGGTTATTAAAAGAATCAACTACTATGTCCATCGTTATGATGAAAAGGGGAAATGCCCAAAATGTGGTCAAAATTTAGATTTAATTTTAGAATAAAATATGGAGTACGAAAAAATTTGGAAAAAAGTTCTCCCAGAAAATGAAAAAGTAATTTTCGAATTTTCTGTTGGAAAAAGATACAGATATTTTTGGATGACAATTTTTTTAATCTTGGCCATTTTATTTTTGAAAATAAATTTGGTAAGTTCTTTTTTGTTGATCTTTATCTCTCTCTTTTACTTTGGTTGGTATCTCAAAATTGCTTATGCTTTTGCTTTTACTCAAAAAAGAGTGATTGCCTTTGAAGGTTGGCTTTCAACCCGTTTGACGACGATAGATTACCAAAAAATTACGGATGTTTCAGTAAAGCAAAATTTTTTCGAAAAAATTTTGACGAATTCTGGAAGTTTGATCATAAACACAGCTGGTTCTGGTTTGCCAGAAATTATTCTCTACAACGTGGAAGATCCTTATTTTCTAAAGAAAAAACTCGATGAAATAAGGAAATAAAATGGAATTTTTACATCAGCCTCTAAAAGATGTTAAGTTTTTGACAAACAGGGAAAAGAGAAGGTTGGAAAAATTGAAAATTAAAAATTTGAAAGATTTGTTTTATTATTTCCCGAGCAGATACGAAGATTTCTCAAAAATTTGTGAAATTTCAAAAGTAAAAGAAGGGGAAACAGTAACTGTAAAAGGCTGGTTAGTAAAAATTGAAAATTTTTTTACAAAAAGCAGAAAATATTGTTTGACTGAAGCAACAATTGAAGATGAAAAGGGGGAAATAAAAGCAGTTTGGTACAATCAGCCTTTTTTGAACAAATATTTAAAAAAAGGTGGGCTTTATTATTTTTCTGGAAAAGTAATCAAAAGGAATGAAAAATTGATAATTCCAAACCCGAATTTTGAACAAATTCCCATAAAAAATCTTTTTTTTAAAGAAGAAAAAAATTTTATCCATACAGGCAGAATAGTACCAATTTATCCTGAGGCAAAGCGGATAAAAACAAAATGGATAAGGGAAGTAATTTTTAAAAGTTTGAAAAATTTGCCAAAAATCGAAGATTTTCTGCCAAAGGAAATAATTTCAAAAGAAAATTTGTTGAATTTAAAAGAAGCTTTGCTGGAAATTCATTTCCCAAGTTCTCTGGAAAAATTAGAAAAGGCAAGAAAGAGATTTGCTTTTGAAGAAATTTTTTTAATTCAGCTTGCTGTTTTGAGAGCAAAATTGAATTTTAAAAAACAAAGAGCATACAAAATTCCGATTTCTATTGAGGAAATAAGAAAATTAATAAATTCTTTGCCGTTTGAATTGACAAACGCCCAAAAAAAAGCAGTTTTTCAAATTTTAAAAGATATGGAAAAAGAACAACCGATGAACAGGTTGCTTCAAGGTGATGTTGGCTCTGGAAAAACCATCGTTGCCTTGATTCCAGCTTACAACTGTTCTGTTTTTGGTTTTCAAAGTGTATTTTTGGTACCCACAGAAATTTTAGCAAAACAACATTTTAAAAACATAAAAGAATTTGTTGAAAAATTTGGAAAAAAAGTAGGAATTTTAACGAAAAGTCAAAAAACTTCGTTAAAAGAAATAGAGGAAGGAAAAATTGATATTGTCATTGGAACTCATGCTTTGCTTAACGAAAAAATAAAATTCAAAAAATTGGGTTTTGTTGTTGTTGATGAACAGCATAGATTTGGAGTTGAACAAAGAGCAAAATTGATTGAATCTCAGGTAAAAAATCAAAATAACATTTTTCCCCATTTCCTTTCGATGACGGCAACTCCAATCCCAAGAACTTTGGCCTTGACTTTTTACGGAGATTTGGATTTTTCGATTTTGGACGAGATGCCAAAAGGAAGAAAAAAGCCTTTAACAAAAGTCTTTGAACCGAAAGATTTGAAAGAAGTTTTAAAACTCATAAAAGAAGAAATTATGAACGGGGGGAAAGTTTTCTTTGTTTGCCCAAGGATAGAAATGAAACAAAAAGGGAGGTTGATTTCTGAAGTAAGAGCTTTGAAAGAAGAACAAAAAAGGCTTCTCAAATTTTTCCCAGAATTTACTATAAAAATAATTCACGGAAAAATGAAAGAAAAAGAAAAAATAATGGAGGAATTTGAAGAAGGCAAAATTGACATTCTGTTGGCAACGAATGTTATAGAAGAAGGTATCGATGTTCAGAATGCAACTTTAATTGTCATCCAAAATGCTGAAAGGTTTGGTTTAGCCCAACTTTATCAACTAAGAGGAAGAGTGGGAAGAGGGGAAAAAGAAGGGAAATGTTTTTTGATCACCAGCTTACCTACTGAAAAATCTGCAAAAAGGATGGAAGCATTTTTGAAGGCTGAAAATGCTTTTCAATTGGCAGAAGAAGATTTGAAAATTAGAGGTCCTGGAGATTTCTTAGGAAAAAGACAAGCAGGAGCTTTTAAATTAAAAGTTGCCTCTTTAACGGATGTTGATTTAATACAAAATTCGAGAGAAATGGCAAAGGAAATTTTGAAAAAAGATCCTACATTGAAGAGTTTTCCATTTTTGAAAAGAGAGGTAGAAGAAATTAGCAGAGAAATTTACCTTACTTAATTCCAGTTTTCCACCATTATCGATTTTTTATCTCTTTTTGGAAGCATCTGGTATATTTTTTCTGTGATAAATGGCATGAAAGGATGGAGGCATATTAAAAATTGTTTGAAAGTTTCTAGCAAAAATGAGTAATTTTTTTGCGGAGATTTTTTGAAATGCTCAATGTAAAAATCGCAAAATCGATGCCAAAAAAAGTGATAGAGTTTTTCTGCTGCCTTACCTAATTCAAAATTTTCAATATCTCTTTCTAATTCTCTTTTTAATTTTTTGAAGGAATTTTGAATCTTTTTTTCGTTTTTGCCCAATTTTTTGGTAGCCTTTTTTTCTTTTTTCTCTAGTTGTTGATTTAAAAACCTGAAGGCATTCCAAATTTTGTTCAAAAATTTTTGAGCCATTCTCAGGTGCTCTTCAGAAAATCTCAAATCCTGCCTCGTTTTCATTTGCCAAATAAGACCGAAGCGAGTGGCATCAGCTCCGTATTTTTCGATCAACTCCAAAGGATCGACACCAATTCCTAAAGATTTAGACATTCTTTTCCCTTCTTTAGTCAATACTGTTGGGTGAATGAAAACTTTTTTGAACGGATATTTTTTTGTCAAAAATATAGAGCAAAATATCATTCTGGCAACCCAGAAATTGATGATGTCTTTTGCAGTCACCAAAACATCCGAAGGAAAAAAAGTTTTTAAATCTTTTGTCTTTTTTGGCCAACCGAAAACAGCAAAAGGCCAGAGAGCTGATGAAAACCAGGTATCCAAAACATCTTCTTCCCCTTCCAAAGGAATCTTATGACCCCACCAAATCTGTCTTGAAATACACCAATCTCTCGCTTGTTCTAGCCAAGAAAAATAGATTTTTTCAAATCTTTTTGGATAAAATTTTATTTTTCCTTCTTTTACTGCTTTTTCAGCCAATTTTTTTAATTCATCCATTTTCAAGAACCATTGGGGAGAAGGTAAAAACTCTATTTTTTGGGAACAGCGGTAGCAAACAGGTACTTTGTGGATGTATTTTTCAACTTTTTCCAAATATCCTCCTTCTTCCAAATCTTTGACCACTCTTTTTTTTGCTTCTTCTGTATCCAAACCTTGATATTTTAAAGGGGCTTCCCTTCCCATTTTCCCCTCTTCTGTAATTATTTTTAAAAGCTTTAAACCATGCCTCAAAGAAATTTCATAATCTTTGAAATCGTGGGCTGGAGTCACTTTCATCATTCCAGTACCAAATTTGGGATCGACTGCCAAATCAGCAATTATTGGTATTTCCCTTAAAACAATCGGGATCAAAACTGTTTTTTTTAAATAATTTTTGTATCTTTGATCTTTAGGGTTAAAAGCTAAAGCTTGGTCTCCAAAAATTGTTTCTGGCCTTGTTGTTGCCACAACAACATATCCTGGTTCTTGTTTGAAATGGTAACGAATGTAATAAATTTTTTCTTCCTTTTCCACGTATTCTAGCTCGAGGTCAGAAAGAGAAGTTCTGCAGTTTGGACACCAATTGACAACTCTTTCTGCTTTGTAAATCATTTTCTTTTCGTAAAAAGTCAAAAAGGCTTTTTTGACTGCCAAACTATATTTTGAATCTAAAGTAAAAACATTCCTCGACCAATCAAGAGAACAACCCAATTTTTTAAATTGTTGTAAAATTAAATTTCCGTATTTTTCTTTCCATTGCCAAACTCTTTTCAAAAATTCTTCTCTACCAATATCAAACCTACTTTTCCCTTCTTTTTGAAGTTCTTTTTCAACGACTCTTTGGGTAGCAATCCCGGCATGGTCTGTTCCTGGAACCCAAAGAGTTTTGAAATTGCAAAGTCTTTTGTAACGAATGAGAATGTCTTGAATAACTGAATTCAAAGCATGACCCATGTGAAGGGTTCCTGTAATGTTTGGTGGTGGCAAAAGGATACAAAAAACTTTTTTTCTTTTTCCTGGAAGATTTTCTGGATTAAAAAAACCTGTTTTTTCCCAAAAACGATAGATATTTTCTTCTACTTTTTTTGGAGCGTAAACTTTTGGAATTTCCATTTTCAAATTGTCAAATCTGGATTGGCAAAAATTTCTTTTTCAAATTTCTTTTTCAAAACAAAATTAAAATATCCATTCAAGGATACCATAACTCCATTGTCAGTGCAATATTTTTTTTCTGGAAAGAAAATCTTTATTTTCTGTCTTTTTGCCTCTTTTTCGAATCTTTTTTGCAAAAAATCATCAGCAGCCACTCCTCCTCCAACTAAAATTGATTTTACCAAAAATTCTTTTTTGGCTCTAAAAGTTTTAGAAATTAAAACATCAGAAACTGCATTTTTCATTTCTTTTAAAACAAAATATGCATAATCTTTCGATTTTTTGATTTCATCTGGTTGTTTTTTGTAATCGTAAAAAATGGCTGTTTTTAACCCAGAAAATGAAAAATCATAATTTTTTTGATTAATCATTGGTCTCGGAAATTTAACTTCAAATTTACTTTTTGGTTTATAATTTTTTAAAAATTCCCCTATTTTAGGGCCAGCGGGATAAGAAAAAGAAAAAAGTCTTCCTATTTTATCGTAACATTCCCCAACAGCATCATCTCTCGTTTGACCCAAAAGAGAATATTTTCCTATTTTCTCCATCAAAAACAAAACTGTATGACCTCCGCTGATAACCAAACACAATGCTGGTAAAAGATTTTTTATTTTTCTTTTTCCCAAAAAATTGATTAAAATATGAGCTTCCAAATGATTGACTCCCAAAACCGGAATTTTTAATTTTTTTGAAATTTCTTTTGCAAAATTTATTCCTTCCCAAAGACAAGGTTCCAAACCTGGTCCTTTGGTAACAGCAATTAAATCTATCTTTTTGTGTTTTAAAATTTTTAGACTCTTTTCAAAAAGAATGGGAAGATTTCTTTTGTGCTCCCTTTTTGCTAAAAATGGATAAACCCCTCCGTATTTTTGATGAATTTTAACCTGAGAATGGATAAGATTTGCTAGAATTTTTATTCTCTTTTGTTTAAATTCTAAAATACCTATTGCTGTCTCATCGCAAGATGTTTCTATTCCAACAACAATCATTATTTAATTTTAAATGAATTTGATTTTTTTCAAAAAATTGATAGAATTTATTTTGAGGCCCCGTCGTCTAAAGGCTAGGACATGACTCTTTCAAGGTCAAAATAGGGGTTCGAGTCCCCTCGGGGCCAGGCGGGATTAGTATAGTGGTAGTACGCTGCCTTGCCAAGGCAGAGGCGCCAGTTCGATTCTGGTATCCCGCTCAAAAAATAAGATTTTTTGTGCTTTTTGACATTTTTCTTTATTTTTTTTAAAATAATAAAACCTTATGCTAAAACCTAAAATTCTGGCAAAATTCACTCTTTTTTTAATTTTAGCTGTTTTGGCCCCTAAATTGACTTCTGAGATCGAAGCTTCTATTTTCTTTGTCAACCATTTTGAGCTTCAAAAATTTTTTTTCAAAGACCACTATCTTTTACCAATAACCCCTTGGCCAGGTTCTGTAAAACAAAAAATAGAAGTTTTGGTGACTGCCTATTCTTCGACAATCGAAGAAACCGATGAAAATCCCTTCTTGACTGCTGATGAAAGTAGTGTTAAAGAAGGAATAGTTGCCTCAAACTTGTTAGAAATCGGAACGAAAATAAGAATTCCTGAAATTTTTGGAGAAAAAATTTTCATTGTTAAAGATAGAATGAACAAGAAAAAAGGGAAATATCAAATAGATGTTTGGTTTGAAGACCAAAAAAAGGCTTTGGAATTTGGAGTGAAAAAAACATACATTGAAATTTTAGAATGAAAATTTTTTCAAACTTTTTAGTTTTTTTGTCTTCTCTTTTTTTATTTTTAATTCAATTTTTTATATTTACTTTTTTCATTAATTTTGCCATCGGCTACTTTTCTTTTGCCCCTTTTGTCCCTACAAAAAAAAGAGATTTAAAAAGAGTTTTTGAATTAGCAAATTTGAAAGAAGGGGAATTGGTTTATGAATTAGGAAGCGGGGATGGAAGATTTCTTTTTGAAGCTGTTAAAAAATACAAAGTTAAAGGGGTTGGGGTTGAAATTTTGTTTCATCTTTACCTTTGGTGTTTAATAAAAAGATTTTTTTTCAAAGACAAAAAAAACATTCAATTCAAATGGGGAAATTTGTACGAAGAAGATATATCAAAGGCTGATGTAATTTACTTTTGGGGAATGCCAAAGACTATAGAAAAGAAACTGAAAAAAAAGTTGGAAAAAGAAGCCAAAAAAGGATGCAAGATAATATCTTATGTTTTTGAAATTCCGGGTTGGAAACCAGAAAAGGTTAGTTGGCCAAAAGGGGAAGTACCCATTTATCTTTACATTAAAAATCACTCTGATAAAATTTGATTAGAGAAAAATTCGGGCGGTTAGCTCAATGGCAGAGCGTTCGCTTGACGTGCGAAAGGTTGTAGGTTCGAGTCCTACACCGCCCAAATATTTGGAGGGTTGGCAGAAAGGTAATGCGCCTGCCTCGAAAGCAGGTGGGGTTTTCCCCTTGCAGGTTCGAGTCCTGCACCCTCCGCAATTTTTCAAAAAACATGGAAGAAATCGTAGAAAAACAACCTGTTGTTGTAGTTTTAGGACATATAGATTCTGGAAAAACAAGTTTGTTGATGGCAATAAAAGATTTTGGAGTCTTAGAAAAAGAAAGCGGAGGAATAACCCAGCATCTTGGTGCTTATGAAATCGAATACTCTGGGAAAAAAATAACATTCATTGATACTCCGGGTCACGAAGCCTTTTCCCAAATGAGATCTAGGGGAGCTAAAGTTGCCGATTTGGCAATTTTGGTTTTGGATACAACAAAGGGGGTTCAAGAACAAACAAAGGAAGCAATTTCTTTGATCAAACAAGTTAAAATACCGACGATTGTTGCCTTAAATAAAATTGACAGAATTGATTCTCAAGTTAAAAAGACAGAACTAGAGCTTGAAAAATACGGAATTGTCACTGAAAGAAGGGGGGGTGAAGTTCCAGCAGTCGAAGTTTCTGCAAAAACAAAGCAAGGAATTGAAGATCTTTTGGAAATGATAGTTTTGGTAAGCCAAATTCAAAATTTAAAAGCAAATTTGAACCAAAAGGCAAAAGGAGTGGTCATCGAAAGTTTTTTAGATCCAAAAAAAGGACCTTTGGCTACAATAATCGTTGAAGATGGAGTTTTAAAAGAAGGTGATTTTTTCGTCACCGAAAGTTCTTCTGGAAAGATAAAGAGGATAGAAAATTTTTTGGGCCAAAGAATCGAAAAAGTTTACCCTGGGGGTGTTGGAATAATTTTTGGTTTTCCAGAACCTCTGATGGTTGGTGAAAAATTGGAAGTTGTCGATGAAATAAAAGAAATAAAAAGAGAGAAAAAACAATTTTTGCCAGAAGAAGAAAAAGAGGAAGTTAAAGACAAAAAAATTTTACCAATTTTACTAAAATCAGATTGCCAAGGATCTTTGGAGGCAACAAAAGAAGTTTTAATGAGACTGCCAAATGATAAGGTGAAAATAAAGATTTTGGCACAGGGTATAGGAAACTTCAACGAAAACGACATATATTTGGCAAGGGAGAAAAAGGCATTTTTGGTAGGATTTCGAGTTGATTTGACAAAAACAGCCAAAATTTTACTCAAAAGAGAGGGTTTAAAATTTTTCAACTTTGAAGTAATTTACGATTTGATAGAAGGTATCAGAAAATTGATGGAAAAAGTTTTAGAACCTGAAATTATAAGAATTGATCTTGGGAAAGGGAAAGTTTTAGTAATATTTTTTACCCAAGGCTCAAGGCAAATAATTGGAGTTAGAATTTTAGAAGGGAAGGTTGAAAGAGGGGCAAAAATTGAAGTCATCAGGGGGGAAGAAAAAATAGGTCAAGGAAAGATAATAAACCTCCAAAAAGAAAGAAAAGACATAGTTTTTGCTGGAAAGGGGGAGGAGGTTGGAATTTTGTATGAAGGAAATGTTAAAATAAAAGAGGGAGATGAAGTCTTGTTTTTCAAAGAGGAAAGAAAAAAAGTAGAAATTTGATGAAAGAAAGGATAAAAAGAATAAACGAGTTGATAAAAGAAGTTCTTTCACAAATAGTTTTCAAACAAACAGATTTTGAAGGAGTTTTGGTTACTTTAACCAGAGTGGAAACAGAAAAGGACCTAAAGAAAGCTAAAGTTTTTGTTTCCATAATTCCAGAAAAAATGGAAAAAGAAGTTTTTGAAATTTTGAAAAAGAAAAAAAATTATTTCAGGCATTTGTTGGGAAAGAAAGTTTTTTTAAAAAAAATTCCAGAAATTGAATTTTTGATCGATAAAGGAGAGAAAAAAGCTCAAAAAATTATAGAAATTTTAGAAAAAATTAAAAAATAGGGCCAGGTACCCGAGAAGACAGGGAACGCTCTGCAAAAGCGTTTTACGTGGGTGCAAATCCCACCCTGGCCTCCTGCCCGGGTGTCGTAATTGGTAGCCGAAGCAGACTTAAAATCTGCTGGAGATTTTCTCCGTGTGGGTTCGAGTCCCACCCCGGGCACAAAAATAAAAAACTCTCTTTCGAGAGTTTTTTTATTTTGAGCGGGTGATGGGAATCGAACCCACGCTGTGGCCTTGGAAGGGCCATGTACTACCACTATACGACACCCGCTTTTCGGAGAGCCGGGATTTGAACCCGGACCAGATCCTCCCAAAGGACCTGTGCTTCCGTTACACCACTCTCCGTCTTTTTAATTTTACCAAAATTTACTTTCTTTTTAAAATTTTCTATAATTTTTTGGATGGAAAAAAAATTGAATCCATTAAAAGAAGCCAAAAAATATAACATTCCGGTTTTTTTACATCCCCAAATTTTCTTTTTAGAAATAGGTTTTTTAATTTTGGCAATCGATTTTCTTAATTTTTCTTTTTTGACAAAAGCTTTTCAAACAGAAATTGTAATTTTTTTGATATTTTTTTTCACGTTAATTTTGTTGATTTTATCTTTCTTGGCAACAAAAACTTTAGAAACCCTTTTGGAATTGAACAGGTTAAAATCTGAATTTTTAGAAATTGTCATTCATAATTTGAGGGCTCCTTTGACTTCTCTAACTTGGGGGCTTGATTATCTTTTCGCCAAAGAGGTTGAAACAAAAAAGCTCGAAGTAATAAAAAAAATGAAAGAAAAAGTAGAGGGAATGCAAAAATTGATAAGAGATTTGTTAGTTGTTTTGAAATTGGAAGTTTTGGAAAAAAAAGAAAAATTTTATTTGAAAGATATAGTTTCAGAATGCTTAAGGGAAGTTGAAGAAAAAATAAAAGAAAAGAGAATAAAAGTTTTCTTGGATTTGGAGGAAATTGAAGTTTTTTCAGAAAGAGAAAATTTAAAAATCGTTATTCACAATTTAATATCCAACGCAGTTTTTTACAACAAAAATGAAGGTGAAATTTCAATCAAAGCAAAAAAAGTAAAAGGGGGAATAGTTTTTTCAGTGAAAGATACAGGTATTGGAATTCCCCAAAAAGAGCAAAAAATGATTTTCCAAAAATTTTTTAGAGGAAGCAATGCCAAAGAAATTCCAGGAACCGGATTAGGTCTTTATGTCTCAAAAGAAATTATCGAAAGATTGGGGGGGGGAATTTGGTTCAAAAGCAAAGAAGGCAAAGGTTCTGAATTTTCTTTTTTCTTGCCAAAAAAATATGGTTGAAGTTGAAAAATTAAAAGAATTTTTAATAAGCAGTGGAATTTTGAAAAAAGAGGCTTTTGAAGAGGCTTTGAAAAAAGCAAAAGAAAAAGGAATGTATGTTGGGGATATTTTGGTAATGGAGAAAATTCTTTCTGAAGAAGAATTAAAAAAAATCGAAGCTTATATTTTGGGAATTCCCTTTATCAATTTAGAAGAAGAAATTGTCGATCCTGAAATTTTGAGAATAATACCAGAATCCATTGCCAGAAGCCACAACATCGTAGCTTTTAAAAAAACAGGCAATCAATTAGAAGTAGCTATGCTCGATCCTAGCGATTTGAAAACTATCGATTTTTTGAAAAAGACAACTCATCTCAAAATTTTGCCAAGGTTGACGACTCCAAATTCTATAAAAAATCTTTTAAGGCAATACCATAAAACTTTGGAGGCAGAATTTAGCGAAATTGTAAAGAAAGAATCAGAAAAAATTATTTCAAAAAAAGAAGAAAAAATTGTTAAAGAAGATTTAAAAAAAATAGCAGAGGAGTTGCCAACAATCAGAATTGTCGACAGTTTGATAAAGCATGCTATTTTACAAAGAGCTTCTGACATCCATATTGAACCCAGGGAAAAAGAAATAATGGTTCGCTACAGAATCGATGGAATTTTGAGAAACATAATGAGATTGCCAAAAGGAATCGGACCTGCTATCGTTGCTAGGATAAAAGTTTTATCAAATTTAAGATTGGATGAGCACAGGCTTCCCCAAGATGGAAGGTTTAAAGTAGAAAGTGAAGATTGGAGATACTCAATAAGGGTCTCTGTGTTACCGGTAACAGACGGGGAGAAAGTAGTCATGAGACTTTTACCAGAATCTGCAAAGGCTTTCACTTTGGAAGAATTGGGGCTTTGGGGAGAAAGTTTAGAAAGAGTTGAAGAAGCTTTAAGAAAACCAGTGGGGATGATTTTGGTTTGTGGTCCAACAGGTTGTGGAAAAACAACAACGCTTTATTCTATGATCCAGATTTTAAACAATCCTGGAGTTAACATTTCCACCATAGAAGATCCTGTTGAATACAAAATTCCAGGAGTTAATCAAACCCAGGTAAATCCAAAAATAGGTTTAACTTTTGCCGAAGGTTTGAGAGCCTTAGTGAGGCAAGATCCAGATATCATAGTTGTTGGAGAAATCAGAGATTTTGAAACTGCTTCTTTGGCTACAAACGCTGCTCTCACTGGACATCTCGTTCTTTCAACTTTGCACACAAACTCTGCTGCAGGAGCGATACCAAGATTGATAGATATGAAAGTTGAACCTTTTTTGTTAGCCTCTACTTTAAATTGTATTATTGCCCAAAGGTTGGTGAGAAGATTGACTGAAGAAAAAGAACAATATTTTTTGAAAAAACCTCAATTGGAAAATTTAAAAAAATACGTTGATTTAGAAAGAGTTTTAAGTATTTTAAAAGAAGAAAAAATCGTCAAAAAAGAAGATGATTTTGAAAAAATCCCTTTTTGGAGGCCAAAAAAAGATGCTGAAGAACCTTACAAAGGAAGGATTGGAATTTTTGAAGTTTTACCCATAACTCAAACAATAAAGGAAATGATTACTAAAAGAGAAAATGCTGACAAAATCCAAGAGCAAGCCCAAAAAGAAGGGATGATTTTGATGGTTGAAGATGGGATAATAAAAGCAGTGAGATCGATTACTTCAATAGAGGAGGTTTTGAGAGTAATTATTGAATGACTTTACAAAAATTTTTAAAGTGTTTAAAATAAAATTATGAGAAAAACAAAAATTTTAATTTTCACCCTCATTGCTTTTTTGGGAATTTGGACCCTATCAAAAGCTCAGGTTATTAGTGGTCAACCAATAAGAGGGGGGCAAATTCCACCTTTTAACCAACAAATGGTTCCAAAAAGATTTCCTTTTCCAGGTTTTCAACAAACTCCACCCCAAATGGCTCCCCAAATAACTCCTCCTCAAATTTCCTATCCCCAAATTCTTTTACTTCAACAATATCCATTGAGTGAGTACCAAGATGTTAGAGCTTCTCTCTCTTTTTTGATCTACCTTTCATTTTTAAATCCGTATCTTTCTTTTTCTCCAAATCCTGAAACTTCTTTTTTTGATGCCCTTTATTTATGGCAACTCTTTTTCTAAAACATGCCAAAATACAACTATTTCGCAAAATCGCTAGATGGTAGGGAGAAATCTGGAATTGTTGAAGTTGAAAGCATAGAAGAACTCAACAATCTTTTAAAAAAAGAAGGTTATTTTCTTGTTGACGCAAAAGAAATTAGAAAAAGGGAGTTTTATTTTCCCTGGACAAGGATTTCTTTGAAAGATAAATTATTTTTCATAAGAAACTTGAAAGTTATGATCTCAGCAGGTCTCTCTTTGACCAAAGCCTTAGATACTTTATTTTCACAAACAAAAAATAAAAAATTCAAAACAATAATTTCAAACATAAAAAAAGATATAGAAAAAGGAGAAAGTTTCTCTTTGGCTTTGGCGAAATTTCCAAAAGTTTTTCCAGAGATTTTTGTCAACATGATAAAAGCTGGGGAGGAAACTGGAAATTTGGAAAAAAGTTTAGAAACTTTGGGAAATTTTTTAGAAAAAGAATATGAAATGCGATCGAAAATTATCGGAGCTTTAGTCTACCCTGCATTTGTAATTTGCGTGATGATTGCAATAGGAATTTTGATGTTAGTTTTTGTAGTTCCAAAACTAAATTCTCTTTTTGCTGACCTTAACGTTCCTTTGCCAAAAACAACAAGATTTGTGATTTTTTTGGGAAATTTCTTTTTAAAAAACTCAATTTTTATAATCCTTGGATTGTTTTTATTTTTTTTGTTTTTTTCTTATTTTTTGAAAAAAGAGAGTGGTAAAAAAGCCTGGAGTTTGTTTCTTTTAAAATTTCCTTTCATTTCCTCTATAGTTAAAAATTCAAATTTAGCTTCTATTTCGAGAACTTTTGGACATTTGCATTCTGTGGCCATACCCCTTCCCCAATCTCTTCAAATTACAGCAAACATTCTTGGAAATTTTTATTACAAAAATAGCTTGATGGTAGCATCTGAAAGAATAAAAAAAGGAGAAAAATTGTCTGAAATTTTGAAAAATTTTGGAAATCTTTATCCTCCAGTTTTTGTAGAAATGATAGCTGTTGGTGAAGAAACAGGAGAAACTTCTTCAATTTTAGAAAAAATGGCAGATTTTTACACACAAGAAATTGAAAAGCTGACAAAAACTCTTTCTTCTATTTTGGAGCCTTTAATCATCGTCTTTATTGGTATCTTTGTTGGATTTTTTGTAATCTCAATGATCCAACCTCTTTATTCTTTACTCGAAGGAGTAAAATAAAAATATGGAAAATCAGTTTTTCAAAGAAGAAGGAATGGCAATGAAAATTTCAGATGATTTTTTTAAAATTTTAGACCTAAAAAAACAAAAAAATAAAGTAAAAGTAAATTTTCTTTTGGAAGAGGAATTGGAAAAAGGAATAGTTGAAGGCAAGAGAGTAAAAAAAATTGATGTTTTGGCAGAAAGGATAAAAGAAAGTTTAAAAAAAATTGAAAAAAAGAGAATAAAAAATACAATTCTTTTTTCTCTTCCAGAAGAATTTGTCTATCTCATAAAATTGAAAATTCCCAGAGTTAAAGTTGAGGAGTTAAAATCTGCAGTTTGCTTTGCTGTCCAAGATCATCTTCCCCTTCCAATCCAAAATCTTTTTTTCGATTTTGAATTGCTTACAGACCCTAAAGAAAAAGTGAATTTTTTTGAAATTCTTTTTTGCGGAATCGAAAAAGAAATTCTTTCAGAATATTCAGAAACCTTAAAAAAAGCAAAATTGTTTCCCATAGTTTTTGAGCCAGAATCTTTGTCTCTGAGCAGATGTTTGATAAAAGATGGTTTTTCTTCAAATCCAATTTTAATAGTTGAAATTACAGAAAATAAAACAAATTTTGTAGTCCATTTTAAAAATTCTGTTGTCGATAGTACAACAATTCCAATTTCTTCAAATCTTTTTACTGAAATTTTGGCAAAAAGTTTAAACGTATCAAAAAAAGAAGCTGAAGACCTCAAAAAAACTTATGGTCTAGGAGAAAAACTGGAAATAGAATTGAAACCAGAAAAGCCAGCAATATTTTCGAGCTTAGTGGGACCTCTGGTTGATTTGGCAGAGCAAATTAAAAATTTTATCATCTATTATCAAAGTCACGATTCTCAAGCAATAAAAAAAATTTTGTTGGCAGGAAAGGAAGCAAATTTGAAAGGTTTGAAAGAGTTTTTGAAAAAAGAATTGAATTTGGAAGTTGAATTGGGAAATCCTTTTGTGAATTTGCCTTCCCTAGAAAGAGATTTTCCTGAAGAGAAATTTTTAGAAATTAGCAGTCTTTTGGGATTGGCAATGAGAGCAATATGATCAACATTTTACCAGATGATTTAAAAAGAAAAATAGAAACAATAAAAAAAATCAAAATAATGATAAATTTTGAAATAGTTTTGATTTTTTGCTTGATAGCTTTGGCAATTGTAGAAAGTTTTTTAAAATTTTATTTTTTACAAATTATTGAACAAGAAAAATTGAGCCTTAAAAGTTTAGAAAACCAAAAAAAAGAAATTCAAATTTTTGAAGAAAAAATAAAAAAATACAACAATTTGTTCGAAAAATTAATTTCTTTCAAAGAAAAAGAAAAAATTTCTAACTTGGAAATTTTACAAATTCTTTCTAAAAATTTGCCAGATGGTGTTTATTTTACAAATTTGACGATAGAAAAGGAAAATATTTTCATTTCTGGTTTTTCGAAAAAGAGAGAGGGAATTTTAAAATTTAAAGAAGGTTTGGAAAAAGAAAAAATGGTAAAAAGTTTGCAACTGCCCCCAAAATACTTAGTCTATCCAGAAAATATTAATTTTTCAATGACGATAAAATTAAAATGACAAGAAAATACATTTATTTTTCGGTCTTTCTTTTGTTTTTAATTTTGGCTCTTTTTTGGGTCAACTTTAAAATTTCAAAAGAAGTTTTGAAAATCAAAAAAGAATTGATAGAAAAGGAAAAAGAAAAAGTAGAACTTGAGAAAAAATGGGAAAGCTTTTTTCATCAAAAGAAAGATTTTAAAAATTTAGAGAAAGATGTTTCAAAAGTAGAATCTGCTTTTTTGAAAAGAGAAAATCCTCTTCCTTTAATCAAAAAATTAGAGGAAATTCAAAAAGAAATGGGAATCCAAACAAAGATAGGTTTAACAGAAAAAGAAGATAAACTGACTTTTAAAATTTCATCTGAAGTTGGAAGTTTTTCTGATTTTTTAAATTACCTAAACAAAATTGAAAATTTACCATTTTTATCGAAAGTAACTTTTTTAAATGTAAATAAAAGGGAGGGTAAAAAATTAAATTTTGAAATTTTGCTTGAAGTTTACTTACAATGAGGATAGAAAAATTTTTTGAATTTCTTTTGAAAAAAACTTTCATTTTGTGCATTTTATTTTCAATCTTTATTTTTATTTTAGGGGGCATTTTTTTCCTCAAAACAAATTATGAAATCAAGAGTATCCAAAAAAGAAAGTTTCAGGTTGTCAATTTGGAAAAAGAAAATTTGGAAAAATGCACTAAAATTTTAAAAGAGAGACAAGAAAATTTTGGAAAATCGATAATTTTGAAAGAACTTTTTGGTGTTGAATAATTTTAAAAATTTTTTTAAAATTTAAATGTCTCCATAGCTCAACGGATAGAGCATCGGCCTTCTAAGCCGAGGATGGGGGTTCGAATCCCTCTGGAGACACGGTGGCCGTAGCTCAATTGGAAGAGCGTCAGGTTGTGGCCCTGAAGGTTACGGGTTCGAGCCCCGTCGGCCACCCTCATTTTTTTTCTTCGAGAGTTATTTCAACAGTTATTTCTTTTTTGTTTCTGAGAATTTTTGCTTTCAATTTCTCTCCAATTTTGTGTTTTTGAAGAATATCAGCTAAAGTATTTTCGGGAGTTACCTTTTCACCTCCCAATTCTAAAATGATATCGTATTCTTTTATTTTTGCCTTGTCAGCAGGGGAATTTTTTATCACCGCAGGCTCTCCAAATCTTTCTCTTATGACTAAAGCACCATAATCAACGGGTAGTTTTTGAAATTCTGCCAATTCCTTCGTGATGATAATGTATCTGATTCCCAAGTAAGGTTTTCTTACTTTTCCGTATTTTTTCACTTCATGTAAAACTTCTTTGGCATAATTTATGGGAATGGCAAACCCTAAATTTTCAGCTCCAACAACCATAGCTGTATTGATCCCAATGACTTTCCCTTCCATGTTTACCAAAGGACCTCCTGAATTTCCGGGGTTAATAGCAGCATCTGTTTGAATCAAACCTCTCAAAGACATCATCTTAAAAGGTTTATCTCCATAAGCTGTAATTTTCCTCGAAAGCCCAGAAACTATTCCAGCAGAAACTGTATCTTCAAATTCTCCCAATGGATTGCCCACAGCTAAAACTTCCTCTCCCAATTGAACTTTTGAGGAATCTCCAAGTTCCAAATAAGGTAAATTTTTATCCTCAATTTTTATCACAGCAACATCTATCAATTCTTCCCTGGCTAATACTTTTGCCTTGTACTTTTTCTCAGGAGAAAAAATGACCGTGTATTCTGCTGAGGGATCTGAAACAACATGGTTGCAAGTGAGAATATAGCCATCTTCTGAAACCAAGAATCCAGACCCCCCTCCAATTTTTGTTTTCTCTTTTTTCTTTCCTATTTTTGGCAAAATGTATGGTTCTTCACCAAAAGGAAAAAAATAAAACCCCTCTATTTTGGGGAGATATTTAGAAATAACGATAGTAATCACAGCTGGGCAAACTTTCTTTGCTATTTCAACAAATCGTGACATCTTTCATTTTACTAAATTTTTGGTAAAATTAAAATAGTAAAGTCCCTATAGCTTAAAGGATAAAGCACACCCCTCCTAAGGGTGAGATGGAGGTTCGATTCCTCCTAGGGACAAAAGAAAATTTTTAGTAAAATTTTTTAAAGGGCCCGTAGCTCAAATTGGCTAGAGCACACGTATGGCATGCGTGAGGTTAGGGGTTCAAATCCCCTCGGGTCCACGCCGGGGTGGTGTAGCTGGTGCGCACACATGTCTGAAAAACATGAGGACGCAGTTCGATTCTGCGCCCCGGCACAAAAAAAGGAGGGGTGTGCCGAATTGGTAAGGCGCCGGTCTTGAAAACCGGTGGGAATCTTTCCCTTGCAGGTTCGAGTCCTGTCCCCTCCGCAAAAATTTGGAGGGGTGCGCCGAATTGGAAAGGCACATGCCTGGAGAGCATGGACCCTAAAAAGGGGTTTGTGGGTTCGAGTCCCACCCCCTCCGCAAAACATGCCTAAAGAAAAAAAGAAAGTGGAAATTAAATTCAAAGATCCAAAGTATCAGCAAACTTTGGTTTTTAAAGTGGTTCCCATAGATTTTTTGGAAGTTGTTGAACACCAAAGGAAGCCGAGTAATTACCACATCAATCATTTGATTTCTTCAATAGACAGAGTTGGTTTTATTACTCCTTTGATAGTTTCAGAAAAAAACGGAAAATATGTGATATTAGACGGACAACACAGATTTTTAGCTGCTCAAAAATTGGAATTGAAAGAATTGCCAGTGATTGTTGTTCCTCAAAAATTGGCAAATTTGATGATGAATTTTAACATCGAAAAAGAATTGAACATCAGAGAAAAATCTTTTGTTGCCTTGAACATTTACAGGCAGTATTTTAAAGAAAATCCTAAAATTTTGGAAACAGATCCAGTTTTAACAGACTCCATAGAAGAAGTTTATTACGTAACTTTGGGTATTGGATATGAAAAAGAAGAAAAATTGAGGGGAGGTATTTTAGAATCTATTCTTAAAAAATGCGATTCTTTCTTGGAAAAACCTTTGGAAGAAGCTTTAAAAGAAAGAGAGAAAAGAGCAGAAAGAGTAATCAAAGCAAACTCCCTGATTTCTGAAATTGCTGAAATATTAAAAGAAACTGAAAGATGGCATCCCTTCATCTACCAACAAATTCTCTCTTTTGCCAATCCTTACAAAAGAAAAAGAGAGTTGATTGATTTTGAAGAAATGTTTGATCAACTTGAGGAAAATCTCGAAAAAGCAAAAGAAAATCCAGAAATAATTTTCAAAGAAGAATAAATCAAGCTTGTTTTTTTTCAAATTTTTTTAAAATTTTTTTAAATTTTTCATTTTTTAACTTTTTTTCTATTTCTTCTATTAATTTTTTCAATTTTTTTAGGTCTTCAGATCCTTTAAATACTTCATCAAAAATTTTTTTTGATTTTTCAACGAATTGTAATATAAAATGGTTTTCAGAAAAATCTGGAAAATAACCTGCTTTCAGCAACTCGGGTAAATTTTCTGTTAAAATCTGATTTCCCTCTTTACTAACCAAAGGAACGACTTCCTTACCAATGGAAGGGGTGCTACCTGCTAAAATATGATAAACTAAATTTTTGTTCACCTTTTTCCCTTTTTTCCATTCATTTTCTTTTATTTCTGTAATATACCCGTTCAACTTATTTATTAAATTAAAATTGCGAAGGTTTAGTAGTGTGTTGTAAATTAAATTTCTTAACTCCAAAACATTCTGGAGAAAACTCCGAATTTCTTCTATTTTTTCTTCTTCTGTCAATTCTTCTTTAGTTTCTCTAAATTCTGGTTCTTTTTCCATTTAAATTAATACTCTTCTGGAATTTCTGTTCCTTTTTTCTCTTCTTTTTCTGGGAGTTCAGAAACTACAGCTTCTGTTGTCAAGACCATCACTGCTGCTGAAGCTGCATTTTCCAAGGCAGATCTGACAACTTTTGTTGGATCAACTATTCCAGCTTCCATCATGTCTTCGAATTTTAAAGTTTCTGCATTAAAACCAACATTCCCTTTTGCTTTTTTCACTTCTTCAACAATGACTGCTCCATCTAAACCGCAGTTTTCTGCTATCTGCCTTAAAGGAACCTCTAAAGCTTTTTTCAAGATTCTAACTCCTGTTTTTTCATCTCCTTCCAATTCTTTTTCTAATTTTTCGCAAACTGAAATCGACCTCAAAAGAGCGACTCCTCCTCCTGGCAAAATTCCCTCTTCCATAGCTGCTCTTGTAGCATTCAAAGCATCTTCTGTTTTTCTCTGCAAAGCTTTTTGTTCAACTTCAGTTGGAGCTCCAACTTTAATAACAGCAACTCCTCCTGCTAATTTTGCTAATCTTTCTTGAAGTTTCTCTTTGTCAAATTCTGATTCTGTTTTTTCAAGTTCCATTTTAATCTGCTTTATCCTCCCTTCAATTTCTTCTTTTTTTCCGTAACCTTCGATGATCGTTGTTTTTTCTTTGTCAACAACAACTTTTCTCGCCCTTCCCAAATACTCCAATTTTACATTCTCTAATTTAAAGCCCAACTCTTCTGCCAAAAATTGGGCTCCTGTCAAAAGAGAAATGTCTTGGAGCATCTCTTTTTTTCTTTCACCAAATCCAGGAGCCTTCACAGCAACAGCAGTCAAAATTCCCCTCAATTTGTTAACCACCAAAGTAGCCAAAGCATCTCCTTCAACATCGTCTGCAATTATCAACAATTCTTTCTTCCCAGATTGGATAACTTTTTCCAGCACGGGAATGATTTCGTTCAAAGAAGATATTTTTCTATCTGTGACCAAAATGTAAGGTTCTTCCAAAACAGCTTCCATCCTTTCTGGATCAGTGATAAAGTATGGTGAAATATAACCCCTGTCAAATTGCATTCCTTTTACGATTTCCTTTTGAAAACCTATCCTTTTTGATTCCTCAACTGTAATCACTCCTTCTTTCCCAACTTCTCCGACAATTTCAGCAATCAAATTTCCAATTTCTGGATTGTTGGCAGAAATGGTAGCTACCTGAGCTATCTCTTCTTTTTTAGTGACGCTTTTTGACATCTTTCTCAAATTTTCGACTACCGCTTTAACAGCTTTTTCAATCCCTCTTTTTAAAGCTAAGGGATTAGCTCCTGCAGCTACGTTTTTCAAGCCCTCATCTATTAAAACTTGAGCCAAAACAACTGCGGTTGTCGTTCCATCTCCAGCAGCATCGTTTGTCTTTTCAGCAACTTCTTTCATTATTTCGGCACCTAAATTTTCAGTTTTGTCTTTCAACTCAATTTCCTTGGCAATGGTTACTCCATCGTCGCAGATTTCTGGAGCTCCAAATCCTTTATCCAAAACAACATACCTTCCCCTAGGACCCAAAGTTACTTTTACAGCATTGGCCAACTTATCTATTCCTGCTTTCAGCTTTCTCCTTGCAGATTCGCTAAAATAAATTGATTTTGCTGACATGTTAGTCTTCGATGATTGCTAAAATATCTTCTTCTTTGGCAATTAAATACCTTTTGTTGTTGACCTTTATTTCTGTGGGACCGTATTTGGTGAACAAAACTTTTTGACCGGGTTTTACTTCCAGAGGAATTATTTTCCCCTCTTCTGTCTTTCTTCCAGGTCCTACAGCAACCACTTTTCCCTGTTCTGGTTTTTCCTTTTCTGCAGACTCTGGAAGTAAAATTCCAGTTTTTGTCTTTTCTTCATCTTCCAAAGGTTCAATCAAAATGTGGTCTAATATTGGGATGATTTTCATTTTCGATTCAATTATCACTCTCGACCTTTGTCTGCTAATTTTAATTTAATCTAAAAGAAATTATCTGTCAAGTGCGCACGGCTGGATTCGAACCAGCGACCCCGTCTTTATAAGAGACGTGCTCTGCCCGCTGAGCTACGTGCGCCTGTTTGAATAATTTTTTCAAATTCCTCTTTCTCTATCGTCTCTTTTTCAAGCAATCTTTGAGCCAAAAGATTAAGAAGTGCCTTTTTTTTCTTCAAAATTCCTGTGGCCTTTTTTTCGCATTCTTTTATTAATTTTAACACTTCTTTGTCCAAAATAGTAGCTGTTTTTTCTGAATAAATTTTATATTCTATAAATTCGCTTTCTCCAAACAAAGCTTCTTCTCTTTTTCCAAAAGAAACAGGACCCAGAGATGACATTCCATATTCTTTTACCAATTTTCTGGCCAAAGAAGAAGCCAATTCCAAATCGTTTGCTGCTCCTGTAGAAATTTCTTTGAATTTTAATTTTTCTGCACAATAACCGCCAAGAAGTGTTGAAATTTCAGCCAAAAATTCGCTTTTTGTCCTTATTTTTCTTTCTTCTTTTGGAGTTCTCAAAGTATAACCACCGACAAAACTTCTGGCGACTATCGAAATTTTTCTTACTGGCTCCCCTCCAACAAAAACAGAAACTAAAGCATGACCTGCTTCGTGATAAGCAGCAATTTCTTTTTCCCTTTTGGTTAAAATATGAGATTTTCTTTCAGGTCCTAACAAAACTTTTTCTATGGCTTCATAAAATTCCTCTTGATAAATTCTATCTTTTCCTTTTCTGGCAGCTAAAATTGCAGCTTCGTTGGCAACGTTTGCTAAATCGGCACCTGAAAATCCAGGGGTTCTTTCTGCTATTTCTCTCAAATTCACGTTCGAAGCTAAAGGTTTCTTTTGACAATGGAGTTTTAAAATTTCTTCCCTTTCTGAAATATCTGGCAAATCCAAAACTATTCTCCTGTCAAATCTTCCAGGCCTCAACAAAGCAGGATCTAAAACATCTGGCCTGTTTGTGGCTGCCAAAACGATAATCTCTGTATTTGGTTCAAACCCATCCATTTCTGTCAACAACTGATTCAAAGTTTGCTCTCTTTCTTCGTGGCCTCCGGTAATGATTGCAGGTCCTCGCATTTTCCCTATAGCATCCAATTCATCTATAAAAATTATCGAAGGTTGGTGTCTTTTGGCTAAATTGAAAAGATCCCTAATTCTTCCAGCTCCAACACCAACAAAAAGCTCCACAAAAGAAGAACCGGAAGCGTAAATAAAAGGAACTCCTGCTTCTCCGGCAACTGCGTTTGCCAAAAGCGTCTTTCCAGTTCCAGAAGGACCAACAAGCAAAACTCCTTTGGGAACTCGAGCTCCCATTCTCTCGTATTTTTTCGGATTTTTCAAAAAATCTACGATTTCTTTCAATTCTTCCTTTGCTTCTTTCAACCCTCCGACATCTTTAAAAGTAATTTTCTCTTTTGTCATCCCCTGGATAAAAACTCTAGCTCTGGCTTTGGTAAAGTCAAAAGTTTGAGTAATTCCTCCTTTTGTTTGTCTGAAAAAGAAATAAAATAGCAAAAAGAAAACTAAAATTGGAGAAATTATGTAAAGCAAAAACATTCCCAAACCTCTCAAAATTTTACTTGCCTCTTCTTTTTCAATAACAACATCCCTCAATTTTTCTTTTTCAACTCCAAGATTGATCAAAGTTTGAGTTAAAGAAGATTCAGTTTCTTTTTGGGCAAAAGCTTTGCTTTTGTCTTTGTAAAAAATTGTCAGATTGTCTTCTGAAATCAAAATTTTTTCAACTTTTCCCTCTTGAATATCTTTTGCCAATTGTGAAATGTTAGTTTTCTTTTCTTTTTCAATCTCAAAAATACCCCCAAAAAACATTGAAATCAAAATTAAAATTAAAACAGTGGTTAAAATGCTTTTGATTAAATCTCTCATTCTAAACCCAAAAATATTTTACCGTTTGATATTTTCACGATTTTTGCTTTTACTTTTTGGCCAAGAGAGAATTTCTTGTCGTTCAAAAATGAAAAAGGAATTAAACCTTCTTTATCGCCAAATTTCAAAAAAACACCAAAAGAAGTAATTCCAGAAACTTCCCCCAAAACCATTTCTCCCTCTTTTATTTCTTGAGCAGCTTCTCTTACCTGTGAGAGTATAAGTTTATTCGGAAAAACGCTGGCAATTTTGACTTTTATTTCTTTACCTATTAAAGTTTCCAGATCGTTTTTGTTTGGTAAAAAGAAAGATTGAGAATATGGTAAAAAACCTAAAACTCCGTTCAAATCGCAAATTATTCCTCCCTTTGTTGCTTTTACAACTTTTGCCAAAATTGGCTCCCCTTTTTCCCTTTTTTCTCTCAATTTCTCTTTTAAAACTTCTTCCTTTACTCCTTCCAAAGAAAGGTCTAAATATCCTTGTTCATCTTCTAACTTCAAAATTCTGACAAAAATTTTGTCTCCAGCTTTCATTTTTTTGATTTCTTCTTTTGCGTTCAGATATTCTCTCCCCCAAACTCTTCCTACACCCCATTTTCCCAAGTCGACAAACAAAGCTGCCCTCTCTTTGCCAATAACAATTCCTTCTACTATTTCTCCTGGTTTTGGAATTTTTTCCTGGATCATCTTTGATTTTAAAAAAAGTGTTGATTTTTTTCAAGGCAGAATTTAAAATAAATGATGAAAATTTCTTTTTTTGGCCAATCTTGTTTTGAAATAATTACTTTACCAAAAAAGCAAAGCCAAGTAAAAATTGTTATTGATCCTTTCAGCGAGGAAACCGGTCTTTTTCTACCAAAATTGAGTGCTGACATTTTACTTGTTACCCATTCTCATTCTGATCATTCAAATTTAAAAGCTGTAAAGGGTGATTATTTTTTAATCTCAGAACCTGGTGAATACGAAGTAAAAGGTGTTTTTGTTGAGGCAATAAAAAGCTTTCATAATGAAAGGGGGGAAGAAAATTTGACATTCAAAATTGAGAGCGAAAATTTAAAAATTTGCCATCTTGGAGATTTGGGACAAAAAGAATTGACAGAAGAACAAGTTGATAAAATAGGTCAAGTAGATATTTTGATGATTCCAGTAGGCGGTGTTTACACAATTTCACCAAAAGAAGCAAAAAACATAATTTCACAGATTGAACCAAAAATTGTCATTCCGATGCATTATTTTTTACCGGGGTTGAAATGGAAATTGAAAAGTTTGGATGAGTTTTTGTCAGAAATTGGGAAAAAGAAAATAGAAAGAGTAAAAAACCCTTTAAAAATTGACCAAAAAACGTTAGAATCTGAAAAGATAATTGTTTTTGAAATTTAACATGGATTTGAAGATACAAAAATTTACTGAAAAATTCAAAAAGAAAGATTTACCAGATTTGAAACCTGGCCAAATCGTAAGAGTTTGGGAAAAAATAAAAGAGGGAGACAAAATAAGGCTCCATCCTTTCGAGGGTATAATCATAGCTAAAAAACACGGAAAGGAAATTGGAGCCACAATCACAGTAAGAAAAATAATCGAAGGAATTGGGGTTGAAAGAATTTTCCCCATCCATTCACCTGTTGTTGAAAAAATAGAAGTTTTAAAGCAAGAAAAAGTGAAAAGAGCAAAACTTTATTATTTGAGGGAAAAGAAAAGATAGTTGAAATCGAAAAAATTTTTCTTTAAAATTTCAATTGAGCGAGTGCTGGAATTTGGTAGACAGCTAGGACTGAGGCTCCTAGGGGA
>Ga0080004_1095018_pt1 | contig 32428 bp, 25 predicted proteins | sample WasSprMetagenome_FD_69207 | JGI IMG/M metagenome (GOLD analysis project Ga0080004, IMG submission 69207) | Sulfidic aquatic microbial communities from Washburn Spring, Yellowstone National Park, USA - WS (SPADES assembly) (version 2) | ecosystem: Environmental > Aquatic > Thermal springs > Hot...
ATTTATAATCATTTTTTAGTATCTCAAAAACCTCTCTATAATCACCGCCTTTAAATACTTTTTCAAGAGGTCCCCAATTTCCACCCATCGCTGATAGCGGCATATCAAGAACACTCATATTGCAATTCATCATATCAGTGCATTTATCATCAAGTTTAGTATAAGATGAAATAAGATCAAAATTTGAGTTTGTCCAAACCTCACCAAATACAAAAAAATCTTTTTTATTTTTATGAATTTCACTTAAAAATTCTTTCCAAAAATCAGTACTCACCCATATAACTGTATCAAGCCTAAAAGAATCAACACCCATATTTTGATATGACTTATAAATTCCTAAAAACCATTTTCTAACCTCAGGATTTTTATCATTGAAATCAAGTAGATCATATAATACTGGCCCTTCTTTTGTAAACCAGTTTTCTTTATCATTAAAATAATCAAAAACTCTTCCAAAACCAAAAACCTTTCCCCTATCTTTATACCATTTAACGCTAACATCAACATCACCACCATGAGCATGATTTAAAACAATATCTTGAATTATTTTAATACCTTTGCTATGTGCTTTATTTATAAGGTCTTGATAAGTGTATCCGGGGGATTCGAGATGAGGATCTATTTTTGAAAAATCCCATGCCCAATAGCCATGATATCCAGCGGCATCGTATGTTTTTGACGAATTTAAATATCTGCCTGGTGGCTGCATAACAGGAGGTGTTATCCATATAGCAGAAAAGCCCATAGATTTAATATAATCAAGGTTTTCTATTAATCCCTTAAAATCACCACCTTGATAATATCTTAAATTACCAGGGATATATTCATCACCATAAATATTGTTATTTGATTTATCCCCATCAACAAATCTATCTGTGATAACAAGATATATCGTCTCATCTCTGAAATCCAGAGACATCAAAGGAAAAGAGAAAAATATAAAAAATAATGTTTTTAAAAATAACATCTCCCTAACATTTCTCACTTCTCACCTGCTTACTTTTTAACTTCTTACTTTTTTACTTTTCAGGCAAGTGTTGCAACCATAATGGCTTTTATTGTATGCATTCTATTTTCTGCTTGATCAAAAACTATTGATGCTTTTGACTCAAAAACATCCTCTGTAACCTCAATTCCATTTTTAAGTCCAAATTTTTCACTCACTTCCTTTCCTACTTTTGTCTCATCATTATGAAAAGATGGCAGGCAGTGCATAAACTTAACAGCAGGATTTCCTGACTCTTCCATTAGTTTTGGATTTACTTGATATGGTTTTAAAATTTTTATTCTCTCTTCCCATACTTCTTTTGGCTCTCCCATAGAAACCCATACATCTGTATGGATGAAATCAACTCCTTTGACTGCTTTAACAGGGTCATCAGTTATTGTAATTCTTGCGCCACTTTCTTTTGCTCTTTCCTTTGCAATTTTTACAACATCATCCGGAGGTTGAAGCCCTTTTGGAGCAGCAATTCTTACATCCATTCCCATAATTGCCCCAATTACAAGAAGAGATCTTCCCATATTAAATCTTGCATCACCAACATAAGCATAAGAAATATTTTCAAGTGGTTTTTGAGAATGTTCCATCATTGTCATAACATCGCAAAGAACCTGTGTTGGATGCCACTCATTTGTAAGACCATTATAAACAGGAACACCAGCATATTTTGCAAGTTCCTCAACAATCTCCTGACCAAAACCCCTATACTCAATTGCATCATACATTCTTCCAAGAACCCTTGCTGTATCTTTAATTGATTCTTTATGACCTAATTGACTTCCTGTTGGTTCAAGATATGTTACATGAGCACCTTGATCATGTGCAGCAACCTCAAAAGCACATCTTGTTCTTGTTGATGTTTTTTCAAAAATAAGTGCAATGTTTTTGCCAGTAAGAACAGGTCTCTCTGTATGAGAATATTTTGCTGCTTTAAGATCCATTGCAAGTTTTATTAAAAAAAGAAGCTCTTCTTTTGTAAAATCAATTTCTTTTAAAAAATGTCTATTTTTAAGATTAACCGGCATAAATTCCTCCTTTTAAAATATTATAACAAAAATAAAAAAGCTCCAAAACAAAAAATACTTTGAGGCTAAATAATATTAAACACTAATTATTTGCCTGATTTTGCTGGTTGATTCTGGTTAGTATTAACAGTGTTTGTCTGCTGTTGCATAGGTTGTGGTGCAGACTGTCCAGCAGGATTCTCAGTAGTTGGTGTAGAAGTGCTAACTACTGGTGATGCTGGCTGTGTATTTTGCGATTCCTGCTGGGTAGGTTGTTTATTACAGGAAACAGCCATTATGGATATGGCTATAATCCCTAATAATGCCTTTTTCATATATTTCTCTCAACTCCTTTTTGTTTTAGGAAAGTTTCTTATAACTTCCTAAATAAATTATACATTTTTTAATGCTATTGTTAAATAACCTAATTTAAATAACCTAATTTCAGGAATTTAGTATTATTTCATCAATTATTGCTTTTATATCTTTTATCTATCTCAAACTCCAACGAATATTTTAGATTATTTTCACCACAAATATAATTGAATATAAGATATGTTTTTTTAAAAAGATACTCTTGAGGATTTTTTGAAAAATCAAATATCGGTTTTATATTCCATACCCCTCTATCCTTATAAATATTATCAGAAAGATGCAGGTTTACCGGAATTTCTATAAAAGGTGGAAGAATTGAAATATTTTCTTTATTACTTTCCAACGAACTTAATTCATAGAAAATAACTTTTCTCTTTAAACCATTTTCATCTACATAATAAGAATTATCCCAGTTTATATAAGAATTAACCCCACACTTATTAATGAAATTAAGTTTAAATCCTTCAATAACATCTAACTCAGATTTTAACTTAAGATAATCATCCTCAAAATAACCATCTTTTATCTCTACCTTATTCTTATCTCTTTCAAGTTTCTGATTAACAACACAACAAACCTCAAATCTATTCAACCAGAAATTTCTTGGGATAGAAGAACAGGAAACAAGACAATAAAAAATAGATAACAAAATTAAACGCATTTAGTATCTATAATAATTAAAGTTAAATCTCATTCTTCAACAAACTCTATTTTTATATCAGGATACAAACTTTTTGTAACAGGACATGTTTTTATCACACTCATTATTTTTTTCTTTTTCAAAGAATCCCTTGGAGTATGAATAATTTCAACCATATCATCACCAATATATTTAGAAATAATTTTAACCGACATATATCCTCCTAAAAAAAATTATACAAATTAAAAATTTTGGTTTAAAAAACATTTTTTATATAATAAAACAAGAATAGGAGGAAAGATGAGAATACCACTCATAGCAGGAAACTGGAAGATGAATTTAACAAGAGAAGAAGCAAAAGATTTAGCACAAAAAATAAAAGCTGGTCTTGACCCTAATTTAAAACACGAAGTTCTTCTTGCTCCAAGTTTTACAAATCTTGAAACAGTAAAAAAAGTTATAAAAGAAACAAAAATACTTCTTGCGGCACAAAATATGTTTTGGGAAGAAAAAGGAGCATTCACAGGAGAAGTATCTCCTATTCAATTAAAAGATATTGGCTGTAATTATGTTATAATAGGTCATTCAGAGAGAAGAAACATATTTGGCGAAACAGATGAAATAATAAATAAAAAAATTAAATCAGCGATTAAAAATGAAATAAATGTAATAATGTGCATAGGAGAAACTTTAATAGAAAGAGAAACAGGAAAAACATATGAAGTTCTTAGAAAACAGTTAGAAAATGGGATTAAAGATATAGATAAAAATTCAATTTTAAAAATAGTTATTGCCTATGAACCAGTTTGGGCAATAGGTACTGGTAAAACAGCCACACCTACTCAGGCAGAAGAAGCACACATGTTTATAAGAGAAAAAATTAAAGATCTTTATGATAGGGATATATCAGATAAGATAAGAATACTTTATGGCGGATCTGTAAAAGCAGAAAATATAGATGATCTTATGGCTCAAAAAAATATAGATGGTGTACTTGTTGGTGGAGAAAGTCTAAAAGCAGATAAGTTTTTAAGAATAATTCATTATCAAAAAAAATAAAGGAGAGAATATGAATACAAAGATAACTACAAATTATGTTGCATCAATAATAGATCACACGCTCTTAAAAGCAAACGCAACTAAAAACGATATTATAAAACTGTGTGAAGAAGCAAAAGAATATGGTTTTGCTGCAGTTTGCGTAAATCCTTACTATGTATCACTTGCTAAAAAAAATCTTGAAAAAACAAAAATAAAAGTTGCAACTGTAATAGGTTTTCCTCTTGGATGTACAACTAAAACAGTAAAAATTATAGAAACGCGTGATGCAATTGCAAATGGAGCAGATGAAATAGATATGGTTATAAACATCTCTGCTCTTAAATCTGGTGATGAAATGTATGTTCTTGACGAAATAAAAACTATAAGAGAAGCATCATATGGGAAAATATTAAAGGTTATAATAGAAACAGCATATCTAACAAGAGAGGAAAAAATAAAAGCCTGTAAAATTGCAAAAGATGCAAAAGTAGATTTTGTTAAAACTTCTACAGGTTTTGCTACTTCTGGTGCAACAGTAGAAGATGTTAAGCTAATGAAAAGTGTGGTTGGAAGTAAAATAGGTGTTAAAGCAAGCGGTGGGATAAAAGATCTTAAAACAGCAATTGAGATGATTAAAGCAGGCGCAACAAGAATTGGAACTAGTTCAGGTATTTCTATAATAAAAGGTGATAAAAACGAAAACCAATATTAAATTTTTTTATTCAATCTAATTAAAAAAATCTTCATTCTTTCTCTTTTACTAACTCAAATTTACTAATTTTTAGGGAATAACTATAAAATTTTTAAAATTTTGAAAAAGGTAATTAAAAAATAAATAAAATTTATTTTAATGCTTATACCATATTAGTGAATAAATAAAAAAAACATCTAATTTATAAAAAAAATCAAAATTTAAAATCCCGCTTGAATTTTTCTACCTTTGAAAAACTTGGAATTAAGGTGGATTTTGAGTTTATTTTTATCCAAAAAGAACAACTTATTTCATAAAAAATTACAAAGTTAAGGTTGATAAAGTAGGATCAAAGGATTTTATTATAAACTCTTTATCCAATGATTAATAAAGTTCTTTTAATCTTCTTATTCTTTCTTCAAGCGGTGGATGTGTTGCAAAAAGGCTAAAGAAACCTCCTCTTTTTGAAGAAATTTTAAACGCTCTAAATGCTTCTGCATCATTTATATCTGCTCTTTCGAGTGTTCTTCTAAGTTTTTCAAGAGCAGATATCATTTTTTCTCTTCCACTTAATCTTGCTCCGCCTTCGTCAGCTTTAAACTCCCTATACCTTGAAAACCAAGCAAGAAGTATCATACCAAACAAACTTAAAACAATTTCAAGTATCTGAGTAATTAGATATCTAAGAAGTGAATTGTCACCTCTATCATCATCTCTTCTTGGAACAATAACATATGCAATAATTGTTGCAAGAAACATAACAATTGCGTTTATAACACCTTGAAGAAGTGTCATTGTAACCATATCACCATTTGCAATATGAGATATCTCATGTCCAAGAACACCTTCGATTTCATCTTCATTCATTGTCTCAAGAAGACCACTTGAAACAGCAACAAGAGATCTGTTTCTTGTTGGTCCTGTTGCAAAAGCATTTACTTCTGGACTAATATAAATTCCTACTTCAGGCATTTTGCTTATACCAGCCTGTCTTGCTAAACGATAAACCGTATTGACAAGCCATCTAAGTTCAGGAACTCTTGTATTTGGATCTATTACTTGAACTCCCATCATCCACTTTGCCATAACTCTTGAAAGCATCAATGATATAAATGCTCCACTCATTCCAAAGATAAGACACAAAATCATAAGTGAATAATAATCAATTCCATAATATCTAAGATATGGTTTTATTCCAAGTATATAAAGGGTAAAAGAAATGCTCAATATGACAAGAATGTTTATTAATACGAATAAAAATATTCTTTTTGCAATTCTTAAAAAACTCATATTTTTTCTCCTCTACATATATAGAGAATTTTTTTCGGCCTGTACGGGATTCGAACCCGTGATCTCCGCCTTGAGAGGGCGGCGTCCTTGACCACTAGACGAACAGGCCATTTATTATTATTTTACAAAAAAATAAAGTATATAAGAAATTCTTCGCATTAGATAAAAACTTTTGTCCATCAAAATAATCTGGATATATCAAAATTATGTTTTCCAAAATATTCTAATTATTCAAAATCCTAAATTCCCATTTAATTCACCATTTTTTAACCCAAACTCAATAATTTTTATGAAATAACTAAAAAAACATTTAATTTATATTAAAAAAATCAAAATTTAAAATCCCTCTTGAATTTTTCCCCTTTTGAAAAAGATAGAGTTATAGAGTAATTTTGATTTATTTGTATGTAAAAATAAATGAATCATTACCTAAAAATTGCAGAGTTTGAATTTTTAAATGGGTGAGGTAAGTGGATCTTTTAATCTGTTTTTGTTTTATATGCACATTAGATAACAAGACTGACAGCAAAAACAATTTTTCAAAATATTAGAAAATATTAAACATCCACTTCAATTGGATAATGATAATCTACTAATTTCCTACATTTCTAAGTTTCTTGCTTACATCTACTTTAAGGAATTAAAGTTTTTTGGTTTATTAATCCTTAGGTATATCAAGGTCTTTAAATTTTATAAAATAAAAACTCACTTTATTGACATAATCAACAGTTTCTTTAAAAGGTGGAATTCCATTATGCGGAGGCTTATCATATTTTTTTACATTCCCAAGACCTGCATTATATGCTGCAACAACTTTTAAAACATATCTATCATTAATATCCTCTTTTGAAAGCTCATTTGGAATCTCTCCTTTAAAATAATTAAAAAGATATCTTAAACACTTTATTCCATATTTTATGTTGACGTCTGGATCATAAAGTTTTGAAGTATTCTTAAGTCCAAGCCATCTTGCTGTATCAGGGAGTATTTGCATCAATCCCATAGCACCAACCTTGCTTTTTACTTTTGGATTAAAATTAGATTCTTTTTTTATAATAGAAAGCACAAATTCAACATCAAAATTTTGCTCTTTTGCATTTTTTATAACGAGATCAAGATATTTAATTTGTCTGTAATCTGTTATATCAAAATCATAAGTATCTTCTTTAATAGATTTTTCAAAATTAAGTAATTCAGATTTTATAGCAAACATAACACTTTCCGGCGGTTCAGTTTTTGGAAGTATTGGATCAAAATCATCATCACTATACTCGTATCTTGAACTTTTAATATTACTCTGATCTACAACTTGCATTTTTGGCTTTGGAATATTTAAGGGAATGTCTTTATCTATCTTAATAGAAAACTCTTCTCCTTCTAAACTTAATATAGATGTCAACATCACAAATATTAAAATCTTTTTCATACTATTAATATTTTAAATTACCATTATTGATATGTCAAGGGATTTTAGTCCTATATAAAAATAGGACTTATTTCAATTTTTCCTGTCCGGAAAAACTTCTTGAGAGTTTAAAGTTTATAATCATATCATCATCTCTTTTTTTTCTGCCGGAAAGTATTTCTGTAATAACCCATCCAATACCAGGTCCAAGCATAAACCCTTGTCCACACATACCACAAGCAACTATATAATTTTCAACCCCTCCAGCATCAAAATCTACAATCGGGAAACCATCAGGTGTCATTGGATATAAACCCTGCCAAAATCTTCTTATTCTTACATTTCTAAGAGAAGGCAAAAGTTTTAAAATTCTTTTTGCCATTTCATTTAAAAACTCCGATGAAAAATTTCTATCATAACCCCATCTTGGTGGCTCGGGTGTTAAGCAAAATATTATCTGTCCTTCAAAATTTTGATAAAAATAGAAGTTCTTTGATTTTTCACCTTTTCTAATATCCACTATCATCGGCTCAAATATCCTTTCTATTGGTTCGGTAATACCAGCAGGATGTGAATCTGGTTTTACAGGTATATCGACACCAAGCATAAGTGAAATTTCTTTTGCATTTGCTCCAGCACAATTTATAAAATACTTGCTTTCATATTCATTTTTATCTGTTTTTATTTTAAAATTTTTATTTTTTGTTATTTCATTAATCTTTTCATTGAATACAAACTCTGTTTGATACTCAAGTGATTTAAAATAAAAAGAATTTATTGAAAGAAGAGGAGATGCTGAACCATCATCAGGAGAATATGTTCCCCCTCTCAAACCTTCAGTATTTATTCCTTTTACAATTGATTTTACATCATCAGCACTTATCCACTCTATATTAAGTCCATATTTTTTCTGAATATTTAGCAGATCTTTTAAAACTTTTTCATCATTTTCGCTATATACAGGGAAAAGATATCCCCCTTTTCTCCATCCTATATCATCGCCATAAATCTCTTTCCAAGTAGAAAATATCTCAATGCTTTTAAGACAAGTTTTTATTTTTGAAGAATCAGAATGTGTTGCTCTAACACCACCTATCGCTGCTTTATTTTGACCTTGACCAGGTGAAGAATTTTTTTCTATAACACAAACCTTATATCCTTCCTTTGAAAGAAACATTGAAAGGGGAACTCCAACGCTTCCTGCTCCTGCTATTATAATATCAAATGTTTTCATAAAAAACTCCTTTTATATAAAACTAAAAATTACTAAAATTATCTGCTTTCTTTTTATCATCATCTCCACTTACGCAAAAACTCTGAAACTCAACCTCAACAAAAAGAGGTCTCTTAGTAAGATCTCTAACCTCTTTAAAATCAACTCCTTCACTTCTTAAAACAGAATATATCAATTGCCCACAAGTTTTAGATCCACATGCACCCATTCCAAGCCTTGTAAGAGCTTTTAATTGATTTAAATCTCTAACTCCCTTTCTTATCCATTTTCTAATCTCACCAAGGCTAACCCTTTCACACCTGCATACAATAACATCATCACTCATATTTGAAATATTACTTGAATACTTAAGAAAATTTTCTTCATCAAGAATTTTTATTGAAGAGATCTTATCGCAAACCTCATTAGTTGCTTTAATGCCTATTACTTTTGTCTTTTCAGCTGTAAAATTTTTAATATCTACAACCTCAAAATCTCCTAAAAATTCTCCTTCCTCACCAACAGCCAAAACTCTATCACCTTTCTTAAAAGAAGGATTTATTTCAAATGGAACCCAGACAATTGGATTTAAAAGATCTTTTCTTTTATCTACAATTGTAATTGCAAGCCCTGGACATATTAAAAGACATTTAAAGCAACCAATACACTCGCCATCAAAAACTGGAACTTCCATAATATTTGCCGGATTTATTTTTATTGATTTCTTTGGACATACAGTTGAACATGGATTGCAAGGAATTTCCTGTCTACAATGTATTACAGGATAGATATTAAGGTTTGTTTTTATGCTTGAATTTTGAACAATTTTCCCAGGTCTTGATTTTAAAATATTTAGTTTTTCAAACCAGAATTTTGGAACATCTTTTGTTATAAAACCAAGTTCTTTTAAAACCTTATGAGCACATATTTTTCCTGAAAACATTGCTGCAGAGGCCTCTGCAATTTCTTCTGCATCACCACACACAAATGCTAACATTCCAAACTTAATAGATTCATTATAAAGCTCATTTATTGGAGAAAGTCCCGCAGCAACAAGAACAGTATCAACATCAAAAACTTTTTCACTTCCTTTAATAGGAACAAATTTATCATCAACCTCAGAGATAATTATTCTCTCTATACTTTCCTTTCCTTCAACCCTTAAAACAGTATGCCTTGTAAAAATCTTTACTCCAAGTCTTTTAATTTTATCCTCATGAACTTTATATCCTCCACATCTATCAGCAATCTCACAAAGTCCAACAACTTTTATCCCTGCTTGAATAGCATGATAAGCAGTAATAAGTCCAACATTACCACCACCTATAACAAATAATCTTTCAGACGGTTTTATCAAATCTCTATTTAATAGCGTTTGAAATGCGCCAGCCCCATAAACACCAGGTAATGTATTTCCATCAAATAAAAGCATTTTTTCTCTTGCACCAGTAGCAAAAATTACCGCCTTTGGTTTTATAAGATAACAAACACCATTTCTTATCACACCAACTTTTTTATCAGCAAAAACTCCAAAACATGTCGCTTCATTTAATAATTTAACTGAAGGATACTTTAAAATACTTGAATAAAGTTTTTCTGCTATATCTATTCCTCTTGTTCCAGCATAACAATCATCAACAGAACCAAAAAATTTATGAGTTTGTAAAACAAGTTTCCCTCCAAATCTAGATTTATCATCAATAAGTATCACATCAAGATTGAACTTTGCTATCTCTTCACAAGCACTCATACCGCTTGGACCACCACCAACTATGAGAACATCGGTATCAATCTCCTGGATAGATGAAAACTCCATCTTTGAAGAATCATACTCCTTAAGTTTTGCAACTCCTTTAAGAGTTCTTATATCCATTCCCTCTTTTATTTTTGTAATACAGGCCTTAACTACAACACCATCAGCAACAACACTACACTGAGCACACTGCCCATTAGCACAAAAAATGCCTTGCGGAGAACCATCTTTTTTATGATAACTAAATATCTTTATACCGTTTGCATAAAGTGCTGAAGATATTACTTCATCTTCAAATGCACTCATTTTCTTACCTTCAAAATAAAATTCAACTTTTTTTCTATTTTTATTTATATCAATTATAGGATGTTCGCTAATTCTTAGGTTCATAAAATCTCCTTAAAGATGTTAGATTAAAACTCAATGTCCATAAAGTAAGATTCACTAGATCAAAAAAATGTCTCCAAAATCTATGCATAAACCTCTAACTCCTCTATTATTATTTTACTATTTTTCTTTTCCTTGATTTAATATAATATAATTATACCTTTTAGATCTCTGATATATGGAGAAAGTAATGGCATATCTTATAGGAAGAAACAAGGAAGAAAGATATGCGTATAGTTTTGATGATATAGCACTTGCTCCTGGTAATATTACAATCGATACTAAAGAGATGCATTGGTATATCAAATAAGAGAAGAACTTTTAAAACTGGTTATTATGATAAATTGGGAAAAGCATTTTGTGTTTTGCTTCTTGTAAAAACTGTTGGCCTTATTGGAAATGAGAGAAGTTATAAGGATGTTTGTGTTGTTAGATTTGTTAATAGTATGACTGTAGATTGGTCAAGTATTCTAAATGAACTTCTTTCAAAAATATCATCAAGAATTGTTGATTAACTTAGAGGGATAAATAAAGTTGTTTATGATATAACCTAAAAAGCATCAGCAATAACAGAATAGGAGTAAATATGAAAAACAGATTAAAATATCTTTTAAACAGTTTTTTGATAATGCTTGTTGGTGGAACTGTTTACTCATATAGTATTTTTAAAAAACCCTTAGAGGAATATTTAAATCTTTCTTCCTCTCAGAGTGTCATTCCTTTCCAGATTTTTCTTCTACTTTTTGCTTTTTCTATGCCTTTAAGCGGTTATCTTATAGAAAAAATAGGCGTTAAAAAAACTTACCTTATAGCAAGCTTAATGATAACTTTTTCATGGATTTATTCATCGTTTATAAATTAGCTACTATGTTTTGTTTTTACTTATGGAATTCTAGGTGGAATAGGGACAGGAATACTTTACGGAGTTCCTTTAAAAATAGTTTCTCTTTGGTTTTATGATGTTAAAGGACTTGCAACTGGAGTAACAGTTGCAGGATTTGGCCTTTCTTCTTTTATAACAGCACAAATATTTAAGTTGCTCATTATAAAATATGGAATTTTAACAGCTTTCTTTTATTTTGGAATAATAGTTTTTTTTATTCTTTTTATATGTTATTTTAATGTTCAAATCCCTCAAGTTTCCACCAATAAAGAAAAAGAATCTTATCATACAGGTTATGAAACTTCAGATGTTTTGAGAGACAAAAGATTTTATATCCTTTACTCTTTTTTCGTTATCTCATGTTCTTTTTCTTTAACCGCAGTTTCCTTCACTGCTTCTTACTTCATAGAATTTTTTAAATTCGATATAAGCAAATCATCTTATATTCTTTCCTTTATGGCTATTTTAAATACTCTTGGAAGACCTATATTTGGTTATATCACTGATAGATTTGGATTTTATTTTTCATCATTAGTATCTTTTGTTATGTATTTTATTGCAGGATTTATTTTTGTCTTTTTTTATAATTCTTTACATGCAACTACACTGGCTTTTATTCTTCTCTGGTTTAATTTAGGAGGATGGCTTGCAATTGCTCCAGTTTCAACTATGAGATTTTTTGGACTTCTTCATTACTCTAAAAATTACGGTATAGTATATACAGCATATGGCATAGGAGCGTTTATTGGAATGAATTTTATGCATTTTTTAAATTATAATCTGTTTTTTTATTATATTTTTTATGGATCTACTGTTATGATTATCGTAGATCTTATTAATTATAAAAAGCTGAACTATAATTTTTGAAATTTGATATAACTAATGATATATCTAAAGAAAAATTTAAAAATATCTACTTTCTTGATAATAAAATTATCATTCTAAATAATAAAAGAATAAAAGCAACTTAAAATTCTTTTGTCCTCCCCTCTTTGAAAAAGGGAAATTAAAGAGGAATTTAGTATTTTTAATAATTGAAATATCTTGGTGGAGATAATTTTTGTCTATCTAATTAATTCGTCTCTTTTTATCAAGACCTAAAATAATTATATAATATTTTCTGTGGAGGAAAATATGAAGTTACTTTTAATCATATTATCAATGAGTATAGGAGTGTTTGCTATGGATAATTCAAAAATAGAAGAATTAAAAAAACTAAATGCTTATGTTGAAACATCTCCAAAATATCCACCAGTAATTTATTACAAACTTAAAAATGGAATGAAACTTTTAATATATGAGAAAAAATTTGCCCCAGTTGTATCATTTACAATGATGTTTAAAGTAGGAAATGTTGATAATATACAAGGACAAACTGGACTTGCTCACTTATTTGAGCATATGGCTTTTAAAGGAACTGATAAAATAGGAACAAGAAACTGGAGTAAAGAGAAAGAGATTCTTGAAAAAATTGATTCTATTTATGAAGAGATAAACAAAGAAGATAAAAAACCAAACAAAGACGAAGAAAAGATAAAAAAATTAAAAGAAGAAGCAATAAAACTTGAAAATGAAGCAGAGAAATATCAGGTAAGAGAGGAATTTTGGAAGATATACAACGAACTTGGGCAAAATCAAATGAATGCTTTTACATCAACTGATTATACTGGCTATGTTGTCTCTCTTCCCTCTGATAGGATTGAGTCATATTTTATAATAGAGTCTGATAGATTTAAAAATCCAGTTTTGAGAGATTTCTATAAAGAAAGAAGCGTTGTACTTGAGGAACTTAGGATGAATAAATCAGACCCTTCAAGAGTAAGTTGGGAAAATTTATTTTCACATTCTTTTGTAGCACATCCATATCATAATCCAACAATAGGATGGGAAGATGATGTAATGCATCTAACAAGAAAAGATGCAATTGAATTCTACAAAAAATTTTATCTCCCTAACAATGCAACACTTGCTATTGTAGGGGATGTAGATCCTATAAAGGCAATAAAACTTGCAGAAAAATACTTTGGTGATTGGAAAAGTGGAATAGTTCCAGATCAAAACTATACCAAAGAACCACCTCAAAATGCAGAAAAGGTAATAAAAGTTTACTTTCCTTCAAAGCCAATGCTTAAAATTGCTTTTAAAAATGATGGAATAAATGCTGATGATATGCCAGCATTAATCGTAGCTTCTGAAATACTTGCAAATGGAAATACATCAAGGCTTTATAAAAAACTTGTAGAGGAAAAGAAAATGGCTCTTTATATAGGAAGTCATCATTCTACTCCAGGCAACAGATACCCTTCATTATTTATAATTGCATCTGCTCCAAAAGGAAACACAACTGTAGAAGAACTTGATAATGAAATAATGAAAGAAATAGAAAACTTCCCTTCAAATCCACCAACAGATTGGGAAATACAAAAAGTAATAAACAATTACGAAATAAGCATTTTAAAAGATCTTGAATCCAATCTTGAATTTGCACAAACCCTTGCTTACAATGAGCAAATTCTTGGTGATTGGAAATTTTCATGGGAGATGATAGAAAAAATAAAAAAGGTAAAAAGTGACGATGTAGTTAAAGCAGTTCAAAAATATCTTCAAAGAAACAGAAGAACAGCTGTATATCTTCTTGAAGAAAAAAAATAAATAAAAAAAGGAGAGTTTATGAAAAAACTATTAATAACAGGAGTAATGCTTATGACAGCTAACTTATTAAAAGCAGAATTAAATATTCCAAAATATAAAAATCTTGATTACAAACCAGAAAAACTTCAACCACTAAAAATTGATGCTAATGGACTTAAATTATATATAAAAAGCGACAAAACTCTTCCTATAATAAAAATTACTGCTTTTATAAAAACCGGAAAGGTTTATGAACCAAATGATAAAGTAGGACTTGGAACGCTTCTTTTTGAACTTTTAAGAGAAGGTGGGACTCAAAAATATAAATCAGAAGATATTGATAAAAAACTTGAGTATCTTGGTGCCGAGATAAATACAACAATAAACAATGAAGATGGAAGTGTTTCAATGTATTGTCATAAGAAGGATTTTGATGAAGTATTTGATATATTTGTTGATATACTGACAAATCCTGCCTTTGAAATAGAGAAATTTAATCTAAAAAAAATGGAAATAATAGAAATGATTAAAAGAAGAAATGATGAACCATCAAAGCAAGCAACAAGAGAAGCATTAAGAATGTTTTTTGGAAAAGATCATCCATATGGAAGAAGACCTGAAATAGAAAATATAGAAAAAATAACAGTTGATGACCTAAAAGAGTTTCATAAGAAATTTTTCACTTCTAAGAATATAATACTTTCCGTAAGTGGTGATTTTGATGAAAAAGAGATGTTTACAAGAATTTCAAAAGAACTTGCTAAAATACCAACAACAACTCCTAACATAGATGAAATAAAAGAGCCAGAAATTGCAACCGGCAAAAAAATATATGTTATAGATAAACCACTTAGACAAGCATTTATCGTCATTTTGCATAAAGGAATAAAAAGGCATGATGAAAGAGAGTTTCCGCTTTCAGTGCTTATGGAGTATATGGGTGGAGGAATACAATCAAGGCTTGGTAATGAGATAAGATCAAAAAGAGGGCTTGCATATAGTGTTTATCAGTATTTTTCAAAGAGGGATAAATCAGGATTTATAATGACATATCTTGGGACAAAGCCTGAAAGTGTAGGAGAAGCAATTGAAAATGTTTTAAATGAACTTCAAAAAGCAAAAAATGGTGTTATAGATGAAAAAGAATTTGAAATGGCGAAATCTCAATTAATAAATTCTTTTGTATTTAGATTTGAAAATGTATCATCGCTTTTAAATGAAAAAGCAAGTTATGATATCTTCTCATATCCAGATGATTATCTATATAAATACACTGAGAAAATAAACTCAGTAAATATAAATGATGTTAAAAAGATGGCAGAAAACTTTTATGATTTAAACAACTATCTAATATTTATAGTTGGTGATTACAAAAAATTTAGTTCAAATCTAAATAAATTCGGCGACATAGAAATCGTAAAAGAAGATTAACATTAAATATTTTATAGGTCAAGGATTTATTATTGATTTATTCTTTTTCTTTATTTTCCCCTCTGCCAAGCAAAACTCGCTAATTTTTAGGGTATAACCATAAAATTTTGAAAAAAGTAATTAAAAAACAAATAAAGTTTATTTTAATGTTTATACCCTATCTAAGAATAATAAGAAATCAAATAGTTTCAAAGGGAATATGAAGATCCTAAAACGCCATATCAGAGAATAATGGAAAGAATAGATGTGATGATAAAGCTAAAGAGGAGATGAGGAGGATATTTGAAGGTTCAAATTAAATAGACAAAGAAATTTATGGACTTTGTTTATAAAATTCCGGCGACAAAGTTTTTAAGAGTTTTTATCTGATATAATATTATTTGAAAGATATTGAATTTTTATCCAATATTTTTAAAAATTATATAAAATTTAAAATAATGGGATATAATTAGAATTTATGATTAGTTCATTGGAAGATTTATTATTAAAAATATTTGAATGGAATGATAAATTTGATTCATCTGAGTGGATAGATATTAGAGAACTTAAAGATAAAAATTATCTAATAGGAGAATTTATTTCTTCAAAATATTCAGATTTATATGAATTTATAAGAAATGTAGATATAGAATATAATGAAAATATCCCTGTTGCTGCTATAACAATAATAAAAAATCTACCTTTAATTTATATTAATCCTCATAAATTTACAAAACTAATTAAAGAAATAAAAAATGGAAATATTGATTTATCAATAGCTTTAGATTTAATATCTGGGATACTATATCATGAAATGTTTCATTATATATTTAAACATTTTAGGTTACCAAATTTAATGTATAATTTAAAATTAATTAATTATGCTCAAGATATAGTTATTGATAATTTTATAAAAACTAAAATAAATGGTTGGCGTAATTGGGAGACATTAATAGATAAAATTAATAAAAAAGCAAATGAAAAGGGATTACCAAAAATTAAATTAGAATCAGATAAAGAAATAGACGAAAAATACCGCTATATATATGATTTGATAGATACTGATTTATACATCTACATTAAAGAGACAATATCAGAAGAAGAATTAAATGAAATCAACAGATTAGATCAACACGGTTGGAATGAAGAAATAACAGAACCTCAAGGAGAAGAGGAAATTTCAAATAACAAAAATGAATCTGAAAAGCAAGGACAAGAACAAGAATACAAAAATTCTTTTCAAAAAAAAGATAGTGAAAATATTTCATCAGATTTTTACAATTCAATAATATCAAAATTAAAAGAAAAATCACAACAAAAGTTAAAAGATGAACTTCTATCTAACTGGAGAAATACAAAACTTGATGAAATATATCAAAAAATAGATGAAGCAAGAACTTATGATTTATTTAATATATTAAGAAGATATGTAAAAAAAATGAGTATAAAAGTAAAACAAACAACATGGAATAAAATAAATAAACGTAGACCCTTTGAAAGACCTGGAAATATATATAAAAGGGAACCAGGTGAAATTTTTATAGCAATTGATATATCAGAAAGTATGAGACCTTTCTTAACAGATTATTTACAAAAAATTTATTCAGATATATATTATTCATTTAAAAAAATAGCTAAATTATATACACCTATAATGAAAACCTATATTGCCCAAGTAGGAGAAAAAATAGAAAAATTAGATATTATAAAAGATATAGAAGAATTTAAAAAAATAAAATTTCTTATAAGTGATGGCACAGATTATTCAGAAATCTTCGAATATCTTTCTAAATGGAGAGAAAAAACCAAATCTATAAATGAACTTCCAGATTTAATAATTTTTGTAAGTGATTTTGATACTGATTCAATAAATCATTTTTCAGAAAAAGATCCTTATTTAACTAAAAAAATAGGGAAAAAATTAATTTGGATTTATGCTGGATATGAAGAGATGAAAAACATAAACAAACCTAAATTTGGAGAAATAATAAACGCATTTAGTTTTTTTAGATTAAACGAAAGGAGGTAAAATTATGACAAGGAGTGAATATATCAATGAAATAAAACCAAAAGAATTAAAACAAATTCTTGATTTTTTAGATAAACTTTCAAACCCACCTTCATTAATGATTTTTGGTGTTCCAGGAATAGGTAAAACAACTATTGTAAATAAATTTGCTGAAGATAAAAATTATGAACTCAGAGTAAAACATTTATCCAGAATGGATCCAACAGATTGGACGGGAATACCTAAAAACGATCCAAATGATCCTTATACAGCTTTCCGTCCAATATCTCTATTTAAGCCATCTGAGAAAAAAATAGTGCTATTTTTTGATGAAATAAATACAGCATTACCACAAGTTCTAAATTCAGCTTTGGATGTAATACTTGAAAAAAAAGCAGACACAGGAACTTATGGGAAAGAAGCGGAATTACCTAAAAATACAATTATAGTTGCAGCAGGTAATCTTGGACCGGAAGAAGATGGTACTTATGTAGAAGAATTTTCATCAGCAGTAAAAACAAGATTAATACAAGTTATCTTAAAACAAACTTTTGAAGATTGGAAAGAATGGGCTAAAAATAACATGATTCATAATTATGTTATAGATTTTTTAGAAAATCACCAAGATTATTTAGTTGACATAAATGGCTTTAAACAAAACTTACAACAAATAGCCACTCCAAGGGGATGGGAAAGAATTTCTGATTATATAAATAATATGAATACGGAAAAAGATATAGAAATTCTTAAAAATCTTATTATAGGCACAATAGGTAAAAAAATAGGAACTGAATTTATAAATTATATAGAACAAAGGAAAATAGATATACCTAAAAATCTTAATAAAAAAATAAATTCATATATAAATTTATTTAATAATCCTTCAGTAAGAGAAATTGGCAAGGCATCTGAATATCTTAAAAGGATTGGAGAGGTTTTTATAATAATATCTAATAAAATAGATTTAATAAATCGAAATAAAGAAATTAAAGATAAAGTAATAGAATTACTAAAAATTATCCAGTCTAATTTTTTTAATACACATCCAAATATTTCTCTGGAATCATTAAGACAACTTCATATCACTAATTCTCTAAGGCGATATATAATTGAAGAACTTGATATTAAAGAATATAAAGATATCCTTGATAAAATAGAAAAAGCATCTTAATATCGGAGTTTAAAATGAAAGAATATTTAAAAATGATTGAAGGAAAAATAAAAATAGAAAACAATAATTATGGTATTTGTTTAATAATAGTAAATAATCAAACAAGAGTTAAACAAATTCAAGATAGCATAAAAAGAGAAATGTTAAACAGGAATATTTCTGTTATTATTCCTCCGCAGATTATGACATATCAATCAGCAATTTTATATCTTTCTTCAGAACTATTCTTAAAGATCTATAACAGAGAAAGGACAACTGAATATTCTGAAGAATGGATTGAATTATTATGGTATAAGTTTGCTATGCAAAGAATAAATAATACTGAAGACACTAATTACAGAGAAAATCAAAATATAATTAAACTTTTAGGAAATGATTTGAAGAATTTTGTTAGGGATATCACTTATTATTGTTATGATCTAGATATTAATAACTTAAATATAAATGTTAATAATGATCCTCTTCTTGAAGATTATTTAGAGGCCTTTAAAGAATACCTTCATCAAGAAAATAATAAAAAAATAAATGAAGACCATGCTTTTTATACTCCATTACATTCTTACAGATATTTTTTAAATAATATCTCTAATATTAAAAAAAATAATGCAAATTTACCTAAAATAATATTCATTGAAGATTATAATGATCTTGAACCTATTTTTAAAAAAATCATAATAGAACTTGAAAATAAAAATATCATTAAGATTGAAAAAATTTTAAAAGAAAATAAAGATGGAAATAAAGAAAATCAAATAGAAATAATTCCATTTATAAACAGCATAGATGAAGCAGAAGGAATAGTATATAATGTTATAGAACTTTTAAAAAATAATACTCCAGCAGAAGATTTAGGCATTGTTGTATGCAATAAAGAAACAGAAGAACTACTCAATTTAACATTTCATAGATATGGTATTTTACTCGATAAAAAAACAGTATTATCCAATAGTGATCCATATAAATTGGTATTCTCCACATTAAAAATAATTTTAAAATCAAAAAAGGTAGATACGAAAAATATTTATATTACTGAAAACGACATAATTAATATTTTCGACAATAAAGTATCAAAATTCTATCTTGCTGAAAAATCAAACAAAATTTTAGGAGATTTTATATCTAAAGGAAAGAGATTAAATACTGACATAATGAATGTTTTACAAGAAATATATGATAAATATAAAGAAGAGAAATTAAATAATTTTACTAAAATAATTGAAGAAATAAAGGAAGAAAATCTAATAAAGACTATTACTGATAAAACAATAAATTATGAAAAAGTTAATGGTGCTGATTTAATAGAAAAATTCTTTTCTTCAATAATAGAATGTAACACTATCTTAAATGAATATAAAGATAGAAATGATTTTTATGAAATATGTTTTGATATAATAACGCTTGTAGGGAAAAGAGAATATAAAGAAATAAAATTTAAAGAAAACAATGATCTTGAACATTTCATTCCTATTATTACACCAGATAAGGCAGATAATATAACTGCAAAAACATTATTTATTTGCGGACTTGATGGAAATTTTGATAAACAAATATATTCTAATATTCCTGAATATATAGTTAAAAAAATAAACGAAAACATCAAAAGCTCAAACAAATTACCTACATCAGAAGAAAGAATATTAAAAGTTTATAGTAAATTAAAAAACGCTATAAAAAATTCTGAAAAAACATATCTTACTTATTCTCAATATGATCTTATGAATAAAGAAAAAGGCTTTTCCATATTTCTCTATCAGTATAAACCAGAAAAGTTAGGAGAACATAAAAAGGGTTATGAATTTATTCCAAAAAGTCAAAATATAACTAATTCAAAAAATTTAAATGTACAATGTAATATAGAAAAATTATTTGACTTAAAAGTAGAAGATATATTTAAAGAATATCAAAAGAAAAAAAATAATAATACTAATGAGTATATACTGGAAGCAAAAAACGATCTTGCAACTTTTATTTTATGTCCAAGACAATATTTATTTAAAATAATAGGAGAAGTCACAGACATAAAATCACCTATTGAGAAAACTTATTATATAACACGTGGAGAATTCTGGCATAAATTATATTCAGAAGCAGGTAAAGATGATAGATTTAATTCATCAAACTCTAATGAAATATATGAATGTCTTAAAGAGAAATATAAAAATATCAAAAATCAATACAATATTGATGAATTTGAAAAATACGTTAAAGATAACATGATTGAATCAATAATACTAAAAAGATTTTCTGAAAATGAAGCAAAAAGAAAAGAAGAAGGTTATGAGACATTAGAAATTGAATCAGAAAAAGAACTTATTATTCAAAAAGATAATAAAAATTTCAAAATTAAAGGAAGAATTGATAGAATAGATAAAATAAATGAAAGCATTTCTATTATAGATTATAAAATAACTGAATCCCAAAAAGAAATTAAATTTATTACAAAAAATAAATTACCCTTTGAAAAAGATTCTATACAGATTTCCATATATATTTATCTTTTAAAAAAGTTAGGAAATATTCAAAATTCTCCAATGGCAGGAATATTAAATATTTTTGGAGAAGGTAAAATATCAAAACCAATCTTTAACAAAAATAATTGTGAAGAACAAATTATAAATCTTATAGAAAATTCATTTGATAAATTTAATGAATTTCTATCAAAAAGCATAGATATTAAAGAAAATGATAATGCTTTATTTTTTAATAATAATTTAGTTAATATGACTTATGATAAAATTGATATAGAAAACAATAACACCTGTAAATATTGCGAATATAAGGATTTATGTTTATCTCTTTTATCATCTTTTAGATAAATTGGAGAGATTTATGCTAAAGAAAATTTATTCAGCATCAGCAGGAACAGGAAAAACTACCACAATAGTACAAGATTGTATTGATGGAATTGATAATCAAGATAAATTAATAGAAAAATTAAAAAAAACAACATTTATAACATTCTCAAATGCAGCTGCTGATGAAATAAAATCAAAACTATGGAAAAAGATTAAAGAAAAATTAGGAGAAAATTTTAATATAAATGAACCTATTGTTTTTCATATTTATACAATTCATTCGTTTTGCTTAAGAATAATTAAATTCCTAAAGCATCAATTTTTCCTTCCATCTGAAATTGATTTTTATCCAAGTGATGATAAATATAATGAAACACTTTGGGGGATATGCGTAGATAAATATTTTGAAGAATTAATTGATGAAGAAGCATTAAACTTTTTTAGATTATGTAATGATAAAAATTGTAAAAATTTTTTAAAAAAATATGGTTTTTTGTTATATTCATTAAATGAACTTGGATATACTCAAACAACTAACCAGGAGAATATATTACAAATCAATGAAGCTGATTTAAATGATTTTATAGATATTAAGTTGAAAATTGAAAAAATTGAAAAAGATAAAAAGAAAACAGAAGAAATAAATAATGAAAAATTAAAAAAATATTTTGAATATTTAAATAAAAACGGAAAAGAAATTTTCTTAAAAATTTCTAAAGAAATATATGAAAAGATATATCTCAAAAAAATATATATAGATGGAGTTATTGATTATAATGCTGCAGTTTTTCTCGTAGTTAAAAAAATAAAAGAAATTGGAGCAAATGACTTTTTTAAAAATCTAAAAGATAATGGATGGGAAATAAAAGAAATATTCTTAGATGAAGCGCAAGATAATGATATAATACAAAATCATTTAATAATTGAACTTGCAAAATTAATAGAAACACCTGATAATAAAAATAACTATCCATATGAACCTTCACTTACAATCATTGGAGATTACAAACAATCTATATATCAATGGAGAGATTCATATCCAGAAGAATTTAAAAAAATAATTGAAGAAGTAAGGAAGGTAGATCAACAAATTATAGAAATGAGAAAAAGATCGTGGAGGATCGTAAATGAAAGAACTCTAAATTATATAAATAAAGTTTTTAATGATATAGCAAATGATGATATTGGAAAAAACTGGTTTTATAATATAAATGATGATGCTCTTGAATTTAATAGTGAAGTAAAAGATACTGAAAATATAAGTCCTTTAATAAAAATTTTTATAACTGGAAAAGAAGAAAAACCTTTAGTAAGTGATTTCAAAATTGATGATAATAAAACATTAAAAGAATGGATAAATGAAAAAGGAAAAAAAATTGGAATCTTAACACGAGCAAGAAAAAACTTAATATATCTTAAAGAAATACTCAAAAATACAAATGTCAAATATAAAATTCAAGAATTAACAACAATTGATGAATTAAAAGATGACTCATATAATTTCTATCCTGAATATATTTTACTTAAATTTTTATTTTTAATTTTCAATTATAAAGAAAAATATTTATTCATATATTTTCTTTATTTTACTTTTCCAGGTAGAATTATATTAGAGAAATTTACTAGAGAAAATACAAATAAAACCATAAAAGATTTAGATAATTTTATTAAAAATATAAATGAAAGCTATAAATATACAAATGAAATTTTAAATGAATATGAATATAAAAAAATCGTTCCAGCAATTTATGATATTATAAGAGACAAAGAAATATGGAAAGTGATGAATCATTTTGAGGAAGATGATTATGAAAATAAAAACAGAATAATAAGGCAGATTAACTCATTACTTGGTTTTTTATATATAACTGAAAATAAAATTAAATCATTACCAAAACAAGAAATTATAAATCTGTATCTTAACTCACCATCTTTACCATTTGAGTGGTTTATGCTTCCAGAAGAAATTGAAGAAAATGAAGAAAACATAATTGAAATTAACACAATACACTCAGCAAAAGGACTTACTTATAACAGAATTATAATATTAGCAGACTTTGATAAGGATTTCATATTAGATGACCCTGATCTACAAAAGGAAAAAGAGCAATATAATTTTTTAGTTGATATAGAATTTAATAATATCCTACAAACTAATCCAGAAATAAAAATTGATTATTTTCCTTATATTATTATAAAAAACATATTTAAAAAAAATCTTATAAACCAACTCCCTGATTTCGTTAAGAGTATATTTGAAAAAGTAAAAACTAAAATACATAACGAAAAATTAAATCTTCTTTATGTGGCACTCACAAGAACAAAAAAAGATATTTTAATGTTTAACAATTCTAATCACTTCCCACCTATTTTAAGAAATGAATATACTATAGTAGAAAATATTGATTCTGAAAACTATGCTAACAATCAATACGCAATTAAATTTAAATATAAAGAAAATAATAATATCTATAAACCACAAATAGATCCATATTATGTAGCTTCTTCTACTACAGGTCAAAAAAACAAACAAATAAAAACTCAAAAACTTAAAGAGAAAATAGGAGCCTTTGAAAGTTACATACATATTATTGTAGGCAAAACATTACATGAGATTATGAGAAACTCTTTAAATGAAAATGAAGATATAGAAAAGGTAAAAGAAGCCCTTATAAAAGATATGGCAATAAAAGAAATAGTTAATAACATAATTGAAAATAGTAAAGATGAAATAAACAAAATTAATAATTTTAAGAATAAAGCAATAAATACTGAAACTTCTCTTTGGAGCGTTGAAAATAATAATAAATTTATTCATGGAACTGTAGATCTTTTTTATATAGAAAACGATATTTTATATCTTTATGATTATAAAACTATTTTCTGTGATAATAAAAATGAGATTGAAACAATTTCTAATAATGCAAAAGAAAACTATAAAAAACAGATAGAATACTATAAAGATATGTTATTGAAACTTTTTAATATCAATAAATACAATAATACTACTGATTCTTTAGTTTTTCTAAAGTACATAAAGGAAAATAAATGATTAAATATAAAATAAATGGTATAAACATCCAAGAATTAAATTACTTCTTATTATCATTAGAATTTCATTATAATAAGAATAATATTGATATATTCTCTATTACAGAAAACACTTCTCAAAGAAAACTTTTATGGCTAATCTATGGACTAAAGTACATTATCCAATATGTATTTATGTCCAGAGAGCAACCAGCTAAAATTGAAGATATTTTTGAATTTAAAATTAGACAATTTTATGAAAACAAAAATACTCTTCAAAAAGATGAAAAAATAATTAATGCTTTTATTAACACTTTAAATTTAGATAAATATAAAGTTTTAAAAAACTTTTTAACAGAAAACAATGAAATAGATGCAAATGATATTCTTAAAAAATATCCAATTTTCTATGAACAAAATAAAATTAGGGAAGATCTGAAAAAAAATAAAATTAACATTACTTCTTTAGAAAATCTTAAAAAAATATATAACAAACCAAGAAGAACACAAACTGATGAAATAAATATAAAAAATTTTATAAATAAAAAAGGATTTCTATTATTTTATCAAGAAGATAAAACAAATGACCTTAAAGATTTTTTTATCTGGCATAATGAAATAATTAAAATCCTTTCAAATACAGAAATCAATATAATATTAAACACTCTTTCAGAATGTGTTTTACTTTTTGATGAAAAAGAACTTGAAGAAATAATAAAAAAAATAGAAACAACTCATCCATCACCTTATATAGTTAATAACATATTAGCAAAAAATAACATAGACAAAAGTAAAGAAGAGTTACAAAAAAACTTTATTAATTTTTTAAAAAATCCAGAAAAAGTTAGTGAAGAAAGAGTAAAAAAAATTTTTAATGGCATAAAAGGATATACTAACATAAATAAAAATTTTTTTAATGTTAAATTTGAAATAAATAATCTTAAAGACAAAGATTTTGAAAAATTATTAAAACTTGTAGATTTTACTATTGAAGCAATAAATGAAGAACTAAAAAACAAAACAACAACTAACATTAATGAAATAGATTTCTGGAATGATGAAACTAAAATATCACTTTATTTTAAATTTATTTATCTATCATTGAATATATATTTCAATTACATATTTTATAAATTGAAAACTAAGTAAATGTATTTTTAATTACAAATTAAAAAATCAAAAATTATAATCTTATCCCTTGACATATCAAAAAAATCTGCTAAAACATCTTTACTGTATAGATCTATCAAGAATAATAATCAAACAAGTGAGGAAAGACAAAAATAAAGATGTTTAAAAATTAGAGGAGGTATTATGAAAATATTGTTTAAACTACTGAAAAAAATAGAAGGAAAAATAATAAATTCTGCTCTATGCATTTTCGCAATAAATTGAATAAGCATTATAGATAAAAAAACTATATCCAATACAGAGATACAAACCAGGTGAATTTGACTCTGATGAAGAGAGAATAATTAATGATGAAGAACCTGACTGGTAAATATATGCTAATCAATTAAAAATGAATTCATCCAAACATAAAAAAACATTTAATCCCATATTTAAAGTTCCTTCATATACTTTTTTCATCCAACAAAAACTATTTAGGCAACACTTTAAATTATCCAATGAGTCCATTTTTCAAAGGGAAAGATAGAGGGATTTTGATTTGTTTTTATTTTATCCGCAAAAAAATTTATAGAAAAACTTATGAGTTTATGAATAGATTTTTTGGACATTTTTTTGATCTAACACTTGATTTGCCATGTGGATAACTGTCTAATATGTTTTTGAACTACTTTATATCTTCATTCAAATTTCTGATAAAAGTTTTTTGAAGTTTTCGATATATTCTTTCACTGATTTTGTCCAGGAGAAATCGGATTTCATAGCATTTCTTATTATATTGCTCCAAATCTCTTTTGATGAATAAACAGAAATTATATGACCAAGGATAGATCTTAGATTTGAGGCAGTTGGTGATGGAATTGTAAAACCATTTGATTTTATAAGTTCATCAGGATAATAAAATATTGTATCTTTTAATCCACCTGTCTCTGTTACAACACAGACACTTCCATATCTTGATGCAATCATCTGGCTAAGCCCACAAGGCTCAAATCTTGATGGCATTAAAAAAACATCAGATGCAGCATATATCTTATGTGCAAGTTCCTCGTTAAACTCATCAAAGAAAACAAAATTTCTAGGATTGTTTTTTGCAATTTGTTTTAATCTATTTGAAATATCTTTATCGCCGCTTCCAAGAATTGCAAACTGCATCTTATCAAAAAACTCTTCACAAACATCAGCAATTAGATCTATTCCTTTTTGCCAATCAAGCCGAGATACACATCCACAAAGTATTTTATCTTTTCTCTCTTCCAAATTAAATTCTTTTTGAAAACTCTTTTTACAAAAAGGTTTATTTCTAAGAACATTTCTTACATCATAGCCACGATAAATAAATGTATCTGTTGCAGGATCCCAGACCTCAGTATCAATTCCATTTAATATCCCAACAAGTTTATCTTTTCTAAAATTAAGAACACCTTCAAGCCCTCGTGCAATCTGAGAGTTCTCACAAATCTCTTTTGCATATGTGGGACTTACCGTTGTAATTAAATCTGCATAAACAATTCCTGCTTTCATAAAGTTGATTCCGCCATAATACTCAAGTTTATCAGGAGTAAAATCAAACCAGGAAAATCCTGCCTTAATAAATGTCTCCTTACCAAACATTCCCTGATATGCAATGTTATGAATAGTAAAAACTGATTTTGTCCTTACAAAAAAAGAATCCATTAGATACAAAGTTTTTAAATATGCAGGTACAAGACCACACTGCCAATCATGAGCAGAAATTATATCTGGCTTAAAATCTATAAATTTAAGTCCTTCAAGAAATGCTCTTTGAAAAACTATAAATCTCTCATCATTATCTAAAAACTCACCACTCTCACTTCTATATAAACCAGGCCTATCAAAATATTTTGGAACATCAACAAGATATACATCAACTTTTCCCCATTTAACATGATAAAGATTAATCTTTTCTATTCTATCAGCAACAGGAACCAAATAACTACCACTAATCTTTTTAGGTGAAAATGCTGTCTTTCCTATATCTCTGTATTTTGGAAGGAAAAGAACAACAGAACTCACATCTTGAAATCTTGAAAAATATGTTGCAAGCGATCCAACAACATCACCAAGACCTCCTGTCTTTGCAAAAGGAAACGCCTCACTTGCACATAATGCAATCTTCATAAAACCTCCTCAATATATTTTTAATCTTTTCCCTTTTTTTAAGATCTCACAGGCTTTTTCTGGGGAGATGCTATTTATGAAAAATCCACTTCCCCATTCAAAACCAGCAGGCATAGCAAGTTTTGGAAGAATTTCTATATGCCAATGAAAATCCTTGCAATTAGAAGGTGCTGTGTGGATTACTAGATTATATGAAAGATCATCAATGCATTTATCAAGACGGATAAAAACAAAGTCTAAAACTTCTTTTAATTCTTCAAAGTTTTTCTCTTTCCAGTAATGCATCTCATGATTTATTGGTGCTATCATAACTTCAAAATTAAATCTGGATGCAAATGGATTAAAAGCAATAAAATTCTTGGTTATAAAAAGAACTCTTTTATTAATCTCAATTTCACTTTTAATAATATCACAAATAAGACACTTTTTATTTTTAGATTTATATTTGAAAAAATGCGTTAGTTCATCTTCAATTCTTACAGGAAGTAGTGGAAGTGCAATTATTTGTGAATGTGGATGTCTTAAACTTGCACCTGCTTTTGCCCCATAGTTTCTAAAAACAATAACATGTTTTACACCATTTAATTTATAGAGTTCTTTTATCCTTTCAGCAAAGATAAAGAGAACTTTATCATAATGCTTTATTTGATAAATTTTTAAATTATGCTTTGGTGATTCAATTACAATCTCATGAACTCCATTTAGATACTCTTTTTTATAAATTCCTTCATTTTCAAAAAACTCATCATTATAAAACTCAACTGCAGGATACCTATTTGGAACAACCCTTAAAATCCATTTCTTTTCATCTGGAAAAGAAAAAATAGATGGTGGCGTTTCATCTTCATTCCCAGGACAAAAAGGACATTTTACATTATGATCCTTATAATCATTTGGCCTTTTAGATCTAAGATCGCTTACTATAACCCAGTTTGAACTTAAAATATCTTTTCTAAAATGTGGTCTCATTGATTTAATTTTCTAAATTATTAGAACCATCAAGAGATTTTTCTATATTTTCTTTTTTGCTAATATTTAAATCATTTTCATTAGTATCAGTTATTTCTTCAATAGGTTTGTTATTAGAAGAATCATTTTCCTCATTAGAAACTTTTTGAGAATTTGCTATTTTTTCTTCAACCTCTTTTATAATCTCAGGTGGAATTATTGTTTCAAGTTTTGGAAGGTCCTCAAGGCTATTCAAACCAAACTGCTTTAAAAACTCTTCAGTTGTACCATAGATTATTGGTCTTCCAAGAGTTTCTTTTCTTCCTACGCTTGTAATAAGTTTTCTTTCAAGTAGTGTATCAAGAGATCCAGAGGAATCCACTCCTCTTATTGCTTCAATCTCCGCTTTTGTTACTGGTTGTCTAAATGCAATTATTGCAAGAACCTCAAGAGCAGCATTTGAAAGCCTTAAAGTTAATCTTGTTTGGTAAAGTTTCCTCACCCATATTCCATACTCAGGTCTTGTTGCCATCTGCCAACCACCAGCAACTTGAACTATAGATAATGCTTTTGAGTTTAGATCATACTCATGTTTTAATTCTTCAAGTTTTGATTTTATATACTCAACATCCTCTATTTCGCATATCTTTGCAATTCTTTGTGCTGAAAGCGGTTCATCGGTTATAAAAAGAAGTGTCTCAATAATTTTTTTTAATTCAATCTCATCCATAACCGCTCCTTTTAGTTAATTAAGATTGTGTGTCTTCAACAATAAAAATCTTAACCTCAGAAAAATTCTCTTCTTGAATAACCCTTATTTTTCCAAGTTTAACAAGTTCAAGCAGAGCAAGAAAAGATGTAATTATTCCTCTAACCTTTGTTTCATCTCTAAAAACATCATCAAGTAGCATCCATTTTCTTTCTTTTATCATGGTCATTATTTTTTCTATTCGTGACTCAATTGGAACATCCTCTGCCTCTATTTCAATTTTTCCTTTTAATCTCTCAAATGCTTTTTTTACAGCATCAAGAAGATAAGATATTTCAACTTCAAGATATTTATCCTCTGTGGAAAAAACAGGTGATCCCCTATAAAATATATCCTTATACTTATTAAATCTTTCAAGAAGAAACGCTGATGCCGCTTTATATTTCTGATACTCCTCAAGCATTCTTACAAGATCTGTTCTTGGATCTTTTCCCTTTTCTTGCTCTATCTCATGTTTTGGCATCAACATCTTTGTTTTTATCTGCATCAATGTAGAAGCCATTATAAGAAACTCACCTGCTACATCAAGATTTAATTCCTTCATTATATCAAGATAATGTAAATACTCCTCTGTTATTTTTGATATAGGAATATTGTAAATATCAAGATTGTTCTTTTTTATTAAATAAAGAAGAAGATCCAGTGGACCTTCAAAAACTTCAAGATGTATCTCAATTGTATCTCCATTCATCTTAATTTAACCACCTTCATAACCTCTTCAAATTTTCTACTAGCAACCTTTGACGCCAAAATATTTCCTTTCTCTATAATCTCAAGAATAACACTTTTGTTTGAAAGATAATAATTTCTTTTTTCATCTATTTCTTTCATTATTTTATCTAAAATTTCAAAAAGATGCTTTTTGCAGTTAACACATCCAATTTTCCCTTCCTTGCATTCATCTTCTCTTTCTTTAAAATTTGAGTTATAAATTTTATGAAATGCAAAAACAACACAACCACTTGGATTTCCCTTATCAGTCGCTTTTATTTTCTGAGGATCTGTATACATTCTCATTATCTTTTTTCTTAATTCCTCTCCATTTTCACCAATGTATATAGTATTTCCATATGATTTTGACATCTTTTTTCCATCAATACCTGGTAAAAGAGGATTTTCTGTAAGTAGTGCTTGGGGCTCTTTTAAAATAGAAGAAAATAACTTATTAAATCTTCTTGCAATTTCTCTTGTTATTTCAATATGTGCAAGTTGATCTTTTCCAACAGGAACAAAATCCGCATTATATAAAAGTATATCAGCACTTTGGAGTACCGGATAGCCAAGAAAACCATAATTTGCAGCATCGCTATTCATAGCATCAATTTCATCTCTCGCCATCTGAGAAATTTCACCAATTTTTTCAATATAACCAGTTGCTTTTTTGGCTTTATCTTCTTGACCTTGATATTTTCTTTTATAAATCTCAACAAGTTGTTCTTTGAATGTTGGATTTCTTAAAAGATGAGATATTGGAGTAATCATTGAAAGAATTAAATGAAGTTGGTAATGCTCTTTTATATCTGATTGTCTAAATATTACTGCTTTATTTGGATCAATTCCACAACTAAGCCAATCAACAATCATAAGTATTGAGTTTTCATATATATCGCTTGTGTTATCATAGGCAGTAGTAAGGGAGTGAAGATCTGCTATAAAAAAATAGCATTTATAATCATTCTGAAGTTTTATCCAATTATGAAGTGCTCCCCAGTAATTTCCAAGATGTAATCTTCCTGTAGGTCTCATTCCAGAAACAACAACTTTTTTTTCCATAAACATCTCCATTAAAATGGAAAAATTTTTAAACCTATAAGTGAATAAAATTTAAGAATAATCTCCATTGGAATAAAAATCCAGTACCTTATAAGCCCAGTGATAATCAAAAAAATTATTATATACATACTGTATGGAATTATTTTCTCATACTTTTCCCTCCATCTATAAGGAAGGATATTTAAAAGTATCTGTCCTCCATCAAGTGGATATAAGGGAAATAAATTAAAAAAACCAAGAATAAGGTTTATGTAGATAAGATAATGAAAAATGTATATAAAAGGAAGAAAAATAAAAAATTTATGAAGTCCTATAAGATAAAAAAAACTTACCAAAACAGCGGAAAAAAACGAAAGAGTTATATTAGCAAAAGGTCCTGCCGCACTTACCCAAACCATATCTCTATAAGGGTCATTCATATTATACGGGTTTACAGGAACTGGTTTTGCCCAACCTATAAGAGGCGCACCAGTGATAAGTGAAAGGGCAGGAAGAATTATTGTTCCAATTGGATCTATATGAGGAACTGGATTTAAAGTTAATCTCCCGCTTAAATATGCTGTATCATCACCCTTTCTATATGCAACATATCCATGAGCAACCTCATGGATTATTATGGCAAAAAAAAGTGCTGGTATTTGTAAAATCCATTGCATAAACTAAATTATAGTATTTTTTTAAGGATTATAATAATTATAGAATGCCAAAATTTGCAATTTTTCCAAACAAAATATTGCTGTTTAAAAGTATTTCCTGATTTTAAATTAATTTTAAATCTACACTATTTTTTATCACAGATTTTATAAAATTTCCAAACTAAAAAACTTATATATTTGTTTGTTAGATCAAAATTCGATGTCCTCAAAGTAATATTCGTTAGATCAAAAAGATGTCCCCAAAATCTATACATAAACTCTTATTCATTTTAATATTTTCTT
>Ga0080004_1160085_pt1 | contig 32406 bp, 39 predicted proteins | sample WasSprMetagenome_FD_69207 | JGI IMG/M metagenome (GOLD analysis project Ga0080004, IMG submission 69207) | Sulfidic aquatic microbial communities from Washburn Spring, Yellowstone National Park, USA - WS (SPADES assembly) (version 2) | ecosystem: Environmental > Aquatic > Thermal springs > Hot...
CATACGACCCCAGAGGTGTCGGCTCAGTCGGCATGGTATTTTTCTTCCCCAGAAACGGGACGTACTGCTTCTGGATGAAAAACACAAAGATCCCTCTGACCATTGTGTGGATAAGCGGCGAGGCTGTGACGGGGTGGGCTCAAGGACAGCCGCTGAGTGAAAGGCCTGTGTGCGGCTACGGCGACAAGGTCCTGGAGCTCAGGCCAGATGTTGCCGTGCCTAGGAGGGTGAGGATAATCGGCGAGCAACGACCTCGTCACTCGTCGGTGGGGTTCATCCTCGTCACTCTTTTATACCACCGCCTTCGTTAATATGCATGACCCCGTATATATACGCCGCGTTGATCCTCTACGCCGCCTCTCTGGGGCTTAGCATCGCCGGGCAAACAACGGCCTCCGCGGCGGCTGGCGTAGCGTCCATAGCGCTTATTGGCGTCGTGCTTATGCATACACACCGGGAGTTGGAAGATCTGAAAAACGCCTATTGGGACCGGCTTACTGGCGTCTGGCTCGGCGCGGAGTACACAGCCGCCATCTGGCTCTTCGTGCTGTCGGGGGTAGGCACGCAGTTGCTCTCTGCGTTTCTCTGGCTCCAGCTGTCGTCTCTTTTTCCCGCAGTTATGCCTGGAGAGGTGCAGATTACAGGTCCTGAGGAGGTGGGGAGATTCTTGGGCGTCGGGGCTTTGGCTCTGGGGGTATTTGCGTTGGCGCTGGTTTGGTTCGCGGCGTGGGTGTATCTCATCGACGTGTTTACCCGCGACCTCTATCTCTTGAGAGTCGCCACCGGGTCAGTCGGTTTTAGACCTTTCAGCGCTACGTTTTACGTAATTATAAGTCTTGTTACAGTGGGATTTTTATACTTCTACTGGCTCTACTCTGTATGGAAGTGGATTTCTCAACTGAAGACCTCGACGAGGTTGCCTCACTCATCGCAAGGTCCAGCTGCACAGTAGCTTTGACCGGCGCCGGTGTGTCTACTGCAAGCGGAATCCCCGACTTCAGAGGCCCCCATGGAGTATGGAGAATTATAGATCCAGAGAAGTTCGACGTAGAGAACTTCTACAAGAACCCAGACGAGGTTTGGGACCTCTTCGTGCAGTATCTACTGCCTGCCTTCGACGTGAAGCCGAACCCGGCACACTATGCGCTTACTGAGCTTGAAAAACTGGGGAAGTTATGCGCCGTGGTTACGCAAAACGTAGATATGCTACATCAGGCGGCGGGTAGTAAAAACGTGATTGAGCTACACGGAGCGCTGAGAGACGCCGTATGCGTCACATGCGGCGCGAGATACTCCCTCACAGAGGCGTTGAGGTGGCGGACTGCCGGCTCGCCTAGATGTCCCAAATGCGGAGGCGTCTTGAAGCCAGATGTGGTTTTCTTCGGCGAACCTCTTCCACAACAGGCGTTGAGAGAGGCCTTTATGCTTGCCGAGATGGCTGAGGTTTTTCTAGTGGTGGGCACCTCTCTGGCTGTGTATCCCGCCAACCAGCTACCGATTACTGCCAAGAAACGTGGGGCGAAGCTTGTCATTATAAACGCCGACGAGACTTTCTACGACTTCTTCGCAGATTATATACTTAGGGGGAAGGTAGAGGAGGTGTTGCCTGCGCTGGTGGCTAGGGTTAAGGACATTCTATTTTGAGCGGTGTTTTCTCCAGCAACGCCTTCTCCGCCTTTTCCAGGAGCCGTCCCGTCTTTATGCACCCTACATCTTCTTTCAACTGGTGGAGTGCCTCTTTCAACATTCTCTCGAACTTATCCGGCTGGCCCTCCTGTAGCTTCACAAACGCGGCGGCTAACATTATGAGACCTTGCAATGTGGTGTTTCTAGTCTTCCTCCAGAGACCCTCTAAGGCGTTGTGGGCCTCCCAAAACCTCTCTCTATTAAACAAGTCGACGTATCTCTCCACCCCGCCGCCGACGTCTTCAAAGGTTGTGTCCACCACCTCCAGGACCCTCCCCACGACCTTCTCCACCTCAGCCACAGCTTTCTCCAAGTCGTCGATCTTTACATCAACTTCGACGTGCCCAGTGGCTATCCTCACGGCAATGACCGGCAAGACAGCTCTCAACCTACGTAAAAGTTCTTCTCTGTGCGAAACGGAAAAACCAGGATTTTCCGCTATGAGGAGGTATCTCATTTAGTGAGAGACATCAACACCGCGGTGAAGTCCACAATGTCTCTAAAGGATATCATGCCCACTAATTTCCCTTCGGCATTTACCACAGGCAGATGCCTAACGTTTTGTACACGCATCTTCTCCATGGCTTCTGTAACCAGGGCGTTTTCATTTATCACAATGGGATCCTCCGTCATAACCATCCACGCGGGGGTGTCAGGGGCGAGCGCCCTGGCCACCACGTAGACTAGGTCTCTTTCGGTGACTATACCTATGGGCTTCCCCTCGTCGTCTACAATCACCACGCTACCGATTTTCTTCTCGTACATGCGAATAGCCACGTCTCTGATCTTGTCGTTTTCCTTGGCCGTCACCACATCCTTAACCATTATGTCGGAAACTCTCAACGGGAGCTCTCTACGTTTCACCAAAGGCATACAGCTAAACTTTCTCAGTTATTTAAATTTATATCTTTAAAACTGTTTTTCTTATGGATAGGTCCATGTCTACGATGACTTTGACATCTCCATAGGTCTCCTTTAGCTTCTTCACCGTGGCGATCATCCGGTCAAGTTTTTTCAAGAGCTCTACGTTGTCCGGCAACGGACCGCCGGCGTAGAACTCAACGCCTTCAGCTGGCTTCAGCTCTATGCCGAAGGCGAAGGCGAGTTCCTGGAATTTAACCCACCTCTCCTCCAGGGCCTCCAGCGCCGGCCTGCTTGTTCTGTACTTCTCGGCGTATTCCCTTAGCGTTGCCAACAGCGACTCCAGCTCAGAAAGAGAGAGAAGTATCATCGTGATAGATAGTAGGCGATTTCTACATCGCCAACGCAGAACTTAACCATGCCCAGCGTCAGGTTCGGGCAACCGAAAGTGTTGAGCTCAACAGATTGCTTGGGGAGCGGCGGGACCTCCCTAGGAGGCGGCAGGGGCGGTATCACCTCCGGTAGTGGGGTTGTGGTTATGTAGCTCTCCTCGGGCCCCATCACGACTGTGTAGTCCTTGAGTCTGAGGTCGTTTGCCATCTTTCCCGCCTCGACCAGCGTTTCGAGCACCGAAGACAAGGCCGTGTAGAGGTATCCCAAGGTGCCTAGGCCTATGACGTGGTTGCCCACCTGCCGGCGGGCTAGAGTAATCGGCGTGGACTCCAGCTGCGGCAGTAGAGACCTCACGTGCCAGATGACCTTCTCCATGCTGGTCGACCTAACCACCATCATAGGATCACCCTAATCCTCCCGCCCACAACCTCCACATATACCTCCTCGTTGGGGCCCAGCACCTTGATCAACACGTCTTTTATCTGCTGGCTGACCGGGAGCTCCGCTACCCTTTTCTTCTGGAGGGTTCTCACGGCACAATTATCAGGTTGTTTTTCCCTCTAAATACCACGTACATGTCCGGCGGGAAGTACTTCAACAAGTTTATCGGGACGCCGGTGGGTTGCGGGGGCCAGTAGAAGTTTAGCCTCGCGCCTTTCACGGCGACAGGCTTCACCTTGTACTTCTCCAGCATGGACTCGACGTCTTCTATTAGGTGTATCTGTGACGTATATATAATCATGACCCCCTTATGTATGTCGTTATATATATTTTGCTTTGGGGATCAAAGATATTTATAACGTGGTTTCCGTCACGGTTGATGCAAGCGGTTATTTTGGCTGGTGGGTTTGGTAAGAGGCTTGCGCCTTTGACTTCTGAGGTTCCTAAGCCTCTGCTTCCGGTGGGGGGTAGGCCTATTTTGGTGAGGCAGATTGAGTGGTTGAGGGGGTTTGGGATACGCGACGTGGTGCTTGCAGTGGGTTATCTCAAGCATAAGATCTTCGAGACTCTCGGCGACGGCAGGAGGCTGGGCGTCAGGATTTTCTACAGCGTGGAGGAGGAGCCTTTGGGTACTGGGGGCGCCATTAAAAACGCCGAGCCCTTCGTCACAGACGACGTCTTCGTGGTCCTCAACGGCGACGTCTTGACCAACCTCTCTCTAGATAAGCTGGTGGAGGCGCTGGGCGACGCCGACGGCGCCATAGCCCTAGTCCCCCTCCGAAGCCCCTACGGCATTGTGGAATACGACAAAGACGGATACATCTCCCACTTCCGCGAGAAGCCCATCCTAGAAGGCTTCTACATAAACGCCGGGGTGTACGCCCTCAGGAGGAGGGTATTGGCGGAGTTGCCAGACCGCGGGAACATCGAGGAGACCCTCTTCCCCCGACTCGCGCAACAGCACCGCCTTAAGGCGGTGGTGTATAGAGACGTCTTCTGGAAGTCTGTTGACAGCTTGAAAGATCTGGAGGAGGTGGATCAGTTCTTGGGCGCCAACAATGAACGTTGAAGAGCTTGCATTGAAATACGCGCTGGCCAACGCCGTTAGATACAGCGGTAAAGCCGATGTGAAGGCCGTCATGGCTAAGTTGATGGCGGAGTTGCCTGAGCTGAGGCAACGCGCCAGGGAGGTGAAGCAGGTGGTGGAGAAGGTTGTGGCGCAGGTCAACGCCATGTCGCAGGAGGAGCAGATGCAGATCCTTAGAGAGAGGTGGCCTGAGATGCTGGAGGAAAGGAGAGTTGAGCAAAGGCGCCCCGGCGTAGAGAGCCTCCCGGAGCTACCCAACGTGAGGGGCGGCGTCGTGGTGCGGTTCGCCCCCAATCCAGACTTCGTGCTTCACCTAGGTAGCGCCAGGCCGGCTATTTTGAACTACGCCTACAAGCTGAAATACGGAGGCAAATTCATCTTGAGGTTCGAGGACACGGATCCGCGTACCAAGCGGCCGTTGGTTACGGAGGAGGTGAACGCCTACGAGGCGATCCGCGAGGACTTGAGGTGGCTTGGGGTGGCGTGGGACGAGGAGTACATCCAGTCGCTTAGGATGGAGATATACTACGACCACGTCAAAAGGCTGTTGGAGATGGGCGCCGCATATGTCGATCTGTGCAGACCCGAGGAGTGGAGGAGGCTGAGAAACGAGGGGAGGGCGTGTCCCCACAGAGACCAGAGCCCTGAGGAGAACCTGGAGCTTTGGGAGAGGATGCTCAGGGGGGACTTCCGCGAGGGGGAGGCCGTGGTGCGGATCAAGACCGACCTAAGCCACCCAGACCCCAGCGTGAGGGATTGGGTCGCCTTTAGGATCATCGATACCGAGAAAACGCCGCATCCCGTGGTCGGGAGCAAATACGTCGCATGGCCTACATACAACTTCGCGGTGTCTATCGACGACCACCTCATGGGCGTGACCCACGTGATGAGGGCGCAGGAACACAGCGTAAACACCACGAAGCAGTCGTACATATTCAAGCACTTCGGCTGGGAGCAGCCGGTTACGATTCATTTCGGGAGGCTGAGGATCGAGGGCGCGACGCTGAGCAAGTCTAAGCTCAAGGCGCTTAAGGTGAGGCACGACGACTTGACCCTCCCAACTCTTGCGGGGCTTAGGAACCGGGGTATTCTGCCTGAGGCCATCTGGGAGCTCATCCTCACAGTGGGCGTAAAGCCCTCCGACTCAACGGTGGCTCTCTCTAACCTATTCGCCCTCAACAGGAAGCGGATAGAGCCCATCGCCAACCGGTACATGTATGTGCCGAACCCCGTGAGACTCGTCTTCGAAACCGAGAAGGTGCTTGTGGCCAATGTGCCTCTGCACCCCAGCTTTAGAGAGAGAGGGGAGAGGAAATATAGGCTGGGGCCGGGCCGAGTTGAGGTTTACGTGCCGCGTCGGGACCTCAAGCAAGGGGCTGTGGTGAGGCTTATGGAGCTTGCAAACATCGAGGTGACTTCGCTTGAGGGAGGCATGGCTTATGGACGCATCCACAGCCTCGGCGTCGAGGAGGCGAGGAAACTCGGCGCGCCTATTATCCAATGGGTGGTGGACCCCGTCGAGGTACGGGTCATCAAGCCCGCGGCTGTGGGCAAGAAGGAGGAGGAAACAGGCTTGGGTGAGAAGCTCCTCGAAAAGGTTGAGACCGGGACCTACGTCCAGTTTATGCGGTACGGCTTCTTGAAGAAGGTGGGGCCCTCCACCTTTGTATACGTCCATGACTAGGTTTCTATTCGACGCGCTTACGCCTAAGCAGGCGAGAATCGCCGCCACACTCTTCCAGGAGGGCGCGAGACGCGGCGTTGAGATAGCCATCGCGTGTCGCGAGTACATGCACCTGGCCGACATGTTGCGTATATACGGCGTCCCGCATAACTGCTTTGGGAGATACGGCGCAACGCCCTATGAGAAGTTGGTGTTTGGAATTGAGAGACAGAGGCAACTCGCCGAGGTGGCCAAGGAGGTCGACGGCATGTTGAGCTTTCCGTCGCCCGACGCCGCGCGCGTCGTGTTTGGCCTGGGGAAACCTATCGTGATTCTCAACGACACGCCACATGCCACGCATGTGAATAGGCTGACGTTGCCTCTGTCGGAGGTGCTCGTCGCGCCTTCCGCCATACCTCGGGATGCGTGGGCCGCATACTGCCCGAAACGCGTCGTGGAGTTTAACAGCGTGTTTGAATACATGTGGATCTCTAGATTTGTCCCAGACGAGGAGGTTATAAGGCGGCTTGGGCTAAGGAGGGGGGAGTACGTGGTGTTTAGGCCGGAGGAGGTACACGCCTCTTACTACAGATGGGATTTCGCCAAGTTAAGGCTGAGACTTGTGGAGGAGTTTCTGAGGAGGGGCTACGTGGTGGTCAACGTGCCTCGGTACCCGGATCAAATCATCGACGGCGTTGTTAACCTCACCGAGGCTGTTGACCATCTTCAACTTGCCTACTTCTCCGCAGGCGTCGTCACAGGTGGCGCCACGATGGCCACCGAGGCGGCTCTCCTCGGCGTGCCGGCCCTTTCCTACTTCCCCGGCGATTACTACATAGACGCGTATCTCCAGAAGATAGGTGCTCCGTTTTTTAGGTGTAGAGACCTCGAGGGCTGTTTAGCGGCGGTCGGGGAGATGCTTAAGATGGGGCGGAGGGGTGGCCCTAAGTTGGAGGACCCAACTGCGTTGATACTAGAGACCGCCTTGGGCGTGCTTACGAGATAAGATTTTAAACCTCCAGACAGTGTTGTGGATATGAGAGCTGTGGCTCTTCTGAGGGCCGGCCGCGATTACGGCGTGGCTTTTCTAGACTTCAGAATCGCCGGCCTCAGAGAGACGGGGACAAAGCCTGTGAAGTACGTGGAGGAGCTGGAGGCGATGCATGTGGATCTCCTCGCCGTCATGCCGAAGCTGAAGGACATGTACGTGTTAGACACGGTGTTGGAAGACACGGCGGGTCGGCGCTACGTTGCAAGGCTTTACACCTCCGGGGGCGTGGTGTATTACGTGATTTTGGCGTCGCCTAAAAACACCCTCAGGGGGGTGCTGAAGAGGCTCACGCAACAAGGCTGGAGGGTTCTTATCCACGTCGAGAGGAAGACCGTCAAGAGGAGCACCACTAGCGAGACAGACGCTCGATAAAATCTAGGAAACCCGTCTTCTCCGCGTAGCCCAGCCAATCCACCTCGTCGCTACTACATCTCTTTTCTCCGACGCAGAGCTTCAAAACCTCAAAGGTCTCCTCAGGTGTTCTCCGGGTTACGTCTATCTGAACCACCTCCCCCCACCTCTCCACCGCCTTTATGTAAACAACATCCAGCATCTCAGCCCATACGTTGTCTAGTATCTTCTTCGAGGGCCACCCCCTCTCGGCGAGCTCTCTATACAAAACGTCGGGCGCCTTGCGGAGGACAACCACAGCCTCCGGATCCGGCGAAAGCTCAACCGCATGTGTGTCCACCACATCGCCAGGCGCCACGGCCATATACACCAAGGCCCGCGAGTTTTGGAGATCCACCACCTCGTAGGTGTCTAGCTCCGGTATGTACCTGACATACGGCGTTTTAGCTAAGACATCCCCCACGGTGATGCAACGGGTGGAGAGCCACCGCGCAAGTTTTCTACACTGCGTCGTCTTGCCCACGCCGGGCGTCCCCGCGATGAGGGCTTTAGGGCCGCGTCCTCCTGACGTCACGCGGAAACGGCACGACGTCTCTTACGTGGTCCGCGCCTGTGATCCACATGGTGAGGCGGTCCATGCCGAGGCCGAAGCCCGAGTGCGGCACCGTGCCGTACCTCCTGAGGTCGATGTACCACTGGTAGTCCTCCGGGTTTAAACCAAAACGTATGATCTTGTCTACCAGCTCCTTGGCGTCGTATATCCTCTCGCCGCCGCCGATGACCTCCCCGTAGCCCTCGGGGAGGAGTACGTCGAAACTGAGCGTGACCTCAGGCCTCTTGGGGTTGTTCCTGTGGTAGAAGGCCTTGAGCTTCTCTGGGAAGCCGTAGAGCACTATCGGCTTGTCGAACTCAAGCGTCAGCGCCCTCTCCTCGTCGGCGCCTATGTCGTCGCCCCAGCCTATCTTCACACCCTTCTTCTGCAGAATCTCTATCGCCTCGTCGTAACTCACCCGGTAAAACGGCGGCTTCGTCCTCTCAAGCGGCTCGGTTCTGCGGCCCAGGAGCTTTAGCTCCTCCTGCCTCTCCTGCAACACCTTCTCCACCACGTAGCTTATCACCTCCTCCCCAACCCGCGCCGCGTCTTCAATGTCTGCCCAAGCGATCTCCATCTCAGCGTGCCAAAACTCCGTCAGATGCCTCCTAGTCCTCGAGGGTTCAGCCCTGAAGCTAGGCGCCACCACGTAGACCTTCTCTAGGCTGAAAATGAGGGCCTCTAGGTAGAACTGGGAGCTTTGGGTTAGGTAAACCGGCTGGCCGAAGTAGTCCACCTTGAAAAGCGTGGCGCCGCCCTCCACGGCCGCGGTTATAAACATCGGCGTCTGCACCTCGTAGAAGCCGTTTTCCCTGAAGTACTCGTGCAAGGCGCCAAATACCGTGTGTCTTATCTTCAAAACCGCCTGCATCTTCCTGCTTCTAAGCCATAGATGCCTCACGTCCAGCAGATACTCGCTGTCGGCAACAGCGGCGTCTTCGTTGATTGGGTACGGCTCGCCGGCGTAGGCCCAGTCTATGCTCTCCACGTGGAGCTCAACTCCCCCCGGCGCCCGCGGCTCCTTCACCAAGGTGCCCGTGGCTACAAGGGAGGATTCCAGGTTGAGCTCCTCGGCGTTTTTGAATCTGTCTCTCGGCAAGACGAGCTGGAGTATGCCGGTGGAATCTCTCAGCACCAGGAAGATCTTCTCCTTAAGCACCCTCTTACGGTAGACCCAGCCCCTAACTGTGACGCGGCCCTCGCCCCGTCTTACAGCCTCTGATATGGGAACCGCTTTTTTGAATACCTCCATCGCCTATTGTTGCGGCGTCTCTTTATAAATCCCTGTGATGACGCCCCCGGCGCATTCCTCTGTCTGCTTCCCCACGTAGTCTCCGTCTTGATATTTCCTCCTTCTCTCCGCCCCGTCGCCGCATTTGATCACGGTATATACCTCGGCCAGCCTCTCCCGTCCCCTCGTCAGCGATTCCCTCCAGAACATGTACATGAAGAAAATCAACATTATTAACGACACCGCGAGAAGCAACGCGTAGTCCCACACCGTCATTTCCTCCCCACCAACACGCCCGCCTTTACGTAGTCCTCGTCTCCGTATCCCATAGCCGTTAGCAACTCATACAGAGCCTTGACGCCGCTTATCGCCACGTTGCCCGCCTCAGCCTCTCCCGCCGCCAGCGAGGCGTAACGCACATCCTTAGCGGCGTTTCTGATCGTGAATGTAGGCGTGCCGCCGCCTAGCATTCTGTCTATATACCGCGCGGCAAAATCTTTAAACACGGTACGCGACAGCAACTCTCTAAACACGTCGGGCTTAACCCCGTATTTAGACGCTAGGGAGAGAGACTCGCCCAGCACAGCCACCGTAGATATGAGAAGCGAGTTGTAGGCAAGCTTCAGCGCCGCGGCCTTTACGCTGTCTCCCACGTGGAAAAGTACGCCGAATTTCTCAAGCGTAAGTCTCAGCTTGGTGTATACGTCGTCTGGGGCCCCCACGATATATATCGCGTCGCCAGCCTCCACGTTGCGGGGGCTACCCACCACAGGCATGGCGAAGCTCTTCCTCCCCCGGGCCGTCAGCATCTCAACAGCCCTCCTCACGCCGTCTACCGAGTAGGTTCCCGAAAGAGCCACGTAGTCGCCTCCCACCTCAGGCAACACGTCGAAGAGCGCCTTGTCGTCGGCGACAAACACCACCACGAGGCCCTTGGCGTCGGCCAGCTTGGAGATGGGGGTGCCTGGAACATCCCTCACCTTCTCCCTCGTGCGGTTCCACCAAAACACGTTGAAGCCCTGGGAGGCGGCGCGTCTCGCGAAGGCTTTTCCCATGTTGCCCATTCCCACCACGGTGATGTGCTCCATGGAGTTGGTGCAGGGCAAGGTTTATAATATTACTCCCGCCGATTCTCGTGCTGTTGCTACGTACAGACCCCCTCGCCCCTGACAAGGATGTTATCCGCGTGGCTGTCGACGCATTGAGGAGAGGCGGCATAGTGGCGGCGCCCACCGAGACCGTCTACGGCTTGTTTACGCATGCCCAAAGCGATGAGGGATGCGCCAAGGTGTTTAAGGCGAAGGGGAGGCCGCCTGACAACCCGCTGATTGTTCACGTGAATTCCGTGGAGATGGCCGAGGCCGTGGGCTACATACCGGACGAGCTGGTGGACGTTTTGCGGCGGGTGTGGCCGGGGCCCATCACGGTGGTGGTGAGGGCCCGTGGCGTCGTGTCCCGTTGCGTAACCGCCGGTCTCGACACCGTGGCTGTGAGAGCTCCTGCACACCCCATACCGCTGGCTATCATAAGGGAGCTGGAGGCCCCCATCGCCGGGCCCAGCGCAAATAAGGCGGGTCGCCCCAGCCCCACCACGGCGGCTCACGTGGTTGAGGACTTAGACGGGGAGATGGACGTCATAATCGACGGCGGCCCCACCTTCTTAGGCGTTGAGTCCACGATAATAGACGTGACGAAGAAGCCGCCGGTTCTGTTGCGGCCGGGCCCTTTCACAGTAGAGGAGCTCGAGAAATACTTCGGCCATATTGAGGTGCCGCCGGTGGCCCGGGGCTTGGCCGAGGCCGACGTAGCTCTGGCGCCCGGCTTGAAGTATAGACACTACGCGCCGAGCACCCCGCTGATAATAATCCACTTCGATCTGAAAGAAGCTGCGAAGGACCTGAAGACGCGGGGCGTGAGGGTGGCCGTGCTCTGCGCGATGGGGCGGTGCGCAGATGCCGACGCCGTGATACAGATGGGGGCCGACCTATACGAAGTCGCGAAAAACCTCTACAAGTCTCTTAGAGACCTCGACAGACTAGGGGTAGACGTGGGGCTTGTGCCGGCGATTGAGGAGATGGGGTTGGGACTTGCCGTTATGAACAGGTTGAGGAAGGCCGCTGGACATAGAGAAGCCCGCAACATACAGGATCTTCTCAGGGCGTTGCCGAATAAGCAGTAGTTTGGGGCTCGGTAAAAGGATGTCCTAGTAGTGCACAGGCGTGATTAGGCCCCGTCTTCCATTGCTGTTTGATGTGAAAGTTATAATATGCGGGTTCTCCGTGACTGTGAGCTGGGTAGAGCAGTTCTTCGATGATATTTACCTCGATTTTATGATGCATTACAGAGGAGAGGAGGTCTCAAGAGCAGAGGCGTTGTTTATACAGAGGGCGCTTAAGGCGGAGCCCGGCGTGCGGGTGCTTGACGTGGCGTGCGGCCACGGCAGACATATGGCCCACCTCCCGCGGGACGGCGTGGTGGGGGTCGACGTAAATATAAAGTATCTGAAGACGGCAAAAAGGTTTGGCGACGTTATACAAGCCGATGTGAGGAATTTACCTTTCCGCCGTAACGCCTTTCACGGCGCCTACATCATGCACTCCACCTTTGGGATGTTTGGGGAGGAGGTGGAGATGGAGCTCTTGACGTGGCTCTCCGGCGTTGTTAAGCCAGGTGGGCGGCTCCTAATAGACGTGGCGAACAAGGAGAAGATAGAGGACATATATGCCTCCCTCGGCGAGGTGTGGAACTTCTGGATCTCCGCCGGCCCCTACAGGGTATTAAGCACGGCGTATTACAACCCAGTGACCTCTCGAATAAGAGAGACTAGACACATATACAGGGCTGGGCAGTATCTCGGGGAGCGGCTCTTGGAGCTCACCCTCTACAGCCTAGGCGAGCTACGGATCATGCTGTCCAGCGTGGGGTTCTCCATTGAGGAGATATACGGGGACTTCAACGGCGAGAAATACAGGAGGCAGTCAGACAGGATTATAGTGGTCGCGGTGAAGACAAGCGGCGTGTCGAAGACCTTGAAACACGCCGTGGAGTGGGCCTCCGAGAATAGACAGATTTAAAACTGGTACTTTATACGGGCCATGGACGTGCTGGTTTTTCAAAACGCCTTTGACCTAGCCGCGGACTTGGAGGGCGTTGGCGCCGTGAAGCAGGTGGAGGAGAGGACTTTTCCCGACGGGGAGGTTTTGGTCCGCCTACCGCAAGATGTGGGGCTTGAGGTCGCCGTGTTGACACGCCTTTATCCAAACGTAAACGACAATTTGGTCAAGCTGGTGTTGACGCTTGACGCGTTGAGCGACTTAGGCGTGCAGAAGATCATCCTCCTCATACCGTATCTCCCGTATGCGCGGCAAGATAGGAGGTTTAGGCCCGGCGAACCCATAAGCTCCAAGACCGTCTTGAGGATTCTGGGGAGCTACCCCGTGTCCGCGCTGGTGGCGCTCGATGTACATAAGCCGTATATCGCCGACTACACCCCCCGTATCTCCCTGGTGAACGTATACCCAACCTCCGAATTCGCCGAGAGGCTTTCTGAGGTTGACGTGGTCTTAAGCCCCGACTTCGGCTCTATCCAAAGAGCCGAGGCGGTGGCCAAGTCGCTTGGGGTTCCCCACACCTATTTTGAAAAGTACCGAGACAGGGAGACCGGGGCGATCGCTCTCCTCCCACGGCACGACGTGGATCTGAGGGGGAAAAGAGTAGCCATAGTAGATGATATCCTATCAACGGGAGGCACGTTGGTAGACGCCTGCAGAGCCGCCAGGACTCTAGGCGCCTCAGAGGTCTACGCCGCAGTGACCCACTGCCAGTTGCTGAGAGACGCCAGGGAGAAAGTGAGAAGTTGCATCGACAGGCTGATATGTACCGACACAATCCTCAACGAGTTCGCGGAGGTCAAGGCAGGTCCCATACTGCGGAAGGAGCTTGAAAAGTTGCTATAAACGCCAGTATCTGCCGACGTGGGTCTTGACCTCTCTCATCACCTCCTCGAACTTCCTCCTGGCGTGGAGGTCTGTCTCGGTCTGGGACTCCCCCGGCGCAAACTCGCCGTGTTCCACCAAGCGCACCAGGGCGTAGGTCCCCCTCTTAATTACGTCGCGGTTGTAGCCCCCCTCTAGGAGGAACACGACGGGGGTCTGTAGCTTGAGCACCGCGTCGAAGACGTAGAGGTAGCTCTTAAGCGTTAGGTTCATGTCGGCCAGCGGGTCCTCTCTGTGGGCGTCCCACCCAAGCGAGATTATGACGACGCGGGGGCCGTACTGCCTCAAGACTGGAACTATGACCTCGTCTACTACTTTTACGTAGAGGTCGTCGCCTGTCTGCGGGGGTAGCGGTATGTTGACGTTGTAGCCCTCGCCCTTGCCGACGCCTACCTCCTCGGGAAAGCCGGTGCCGGGGTAGAGGGTGTAGGGGTGTTGATGCGTAGAGACGTAGAGGAGGTCCTTGTCGTAAAGTATCTCCTGGGTCCCGTTGCCGTGGTGTACATCCACGTCTAAGACCGCGGCTCCGTCGCCTATATACAGCGCGCCTATGGCCGCGGTGTTGAAGATGCAGAAGCCCTGGGTGGGCGCAGTTAGGGCTCTGCCGGCAAACCCCGCGTGGTGGCCGGGCGGTCTTGCGGCGACGAGCGCCGTCTCCCTCCTATCTAAGACATCTGCTATGGCAGAAACCGCGAGGGTTGCCGCGTCGCAGGTGCCCTGCGATATGTAGGTATCGCCGTCTATAGATGCGTGTCCACTTTGGCACAGCCTCTTGACCAGCTCTATGTAGCTCTTCTCATGTGCAAGCTCTATAAGCCGCCGCGCGTCTTCCCTCAGCTTCGGCTCCTTTACTACGGCGCCTGCCGCCTGCGCGCCTTGTAGCAGATGGTCCAGACGGTCTGGGGCCTCCGGGTGGCGGTATGGGGGCACGTGGTTCTTAAATACAGGGGAGAAGTATACCAGCACGGAAACACCTGCTAGGTTTAATATAACCTTTGCTGTTACGGAGACGGCGGGGCTTGGCGTAGAAAGTTAACGCCCAGCGCAGACGGGAATTGTTAAAGTGCGTGATGTTGATAGACGTCGGTACCGTCTCCTGAAACTGTACCGTCTTTAGTTGCTTTTATGGCGGCTGATATTACGTGTCAATTCTGAAGAAGAGAATTCAAAAGAAAGAGGAGGAGGACGAACTTGAGAAAATTCTTTCTCAGCTAAAGGAAGAGGAAAGCGACGTAGCTACAAACGGTGCTGCCGTTGTGACGATACAGATAGCGGGGTTGAGGGAGCTCGTGGAAGCCGTTAAGAAACTTGCCGAGGCGCTGAATAGGTGCGGCCAGTAAGGGCGAGGAACTCCCCGACTTTTTTCACCATTTTTTCAAGGGCTTTGTCTAGAAGTGCTCTTCCCCTCTCCGCAGAAACCTCGCTTGGCTTTAGGCAACCTACGATGCCTGTGGAGGAGAAGGCGTGGACGGGCATTTTGCCGAATAGGGAGACGTCGCCTTCGCATATCTCGGGCATCTCGCCTATCAGCCTTCCGCCTGTCGCGAGGTATATGCTTGTCTCGTCTGTACCGGCGTGGTCGCGCGGCGCCGCGTATGTCCATATGTTGACTGCAAACGCCACGGGGCCCATCGCGTAGTTTATCTGCTGGGTCACCACGCTGACGGCTTCCCACACACCGCCGTGGCCCACCACCACAATCACCGCGCCGCATTTCTCTGCGGCTGAGCGCACCACGTCTTCAAGATACGGGATGAAGCGGCGGCATGACACCGATATTGTCTGGGGGAAGCCCTTGTGCTCATCGCTACATGTGTAAAACAGCGGGGGGAGGACCCTTGCGCCTATTTTCTCCCCTAGAGCGTTCGCGACGTGTTGCGCGATCTCTGCGTCTACGGTAGGCGGGAGGTGGGGGCCGTGTTGCTCAAAGGAGCCCACCGGTATTATACAGACCATGGAGTCTGTAGCGGCGCTCTTTAATGTACGTATAGTAAACTCTTGTTGACATACTCCAAATTTTTAAAAACACGACAGTTGACAACGCCGTGCATAAGATAACCGTGATCGCCCTTAAAGGGTACCGGGAGTGGACTGAGTCGCTTGGCGCCCGCCGGGAGCACATAATACAGAACACACAGGCACGTCTTCAAGCCGCTTTGTGGGAGGCGTTTACAGCCGTGGGAGCCATGCCGCATCATTTCCGTCACGATTTCTTCATAGCGCTGACAAATAACGTAGACAACGCCTCGATTACGCGCGCCGTGCGTAAAGTGGCTAAGAAATCACCTGTGCCCGTGGATCATTGCTCCGGGGCTGGGGAGACCCCATACGCCGCGTATCTCAACTGCGCAGAAACCGAGGGCCAAGACGGCGGTCTAGCCGCGGTGGCTCATGTAGACATCGTAAACAGCACCGGCATCACCACGAGCGGTGGTCCGCTGGAGGTCTACGTGGAGATCCTCGGATTGTTGAACCACCTGGCGGAGAGGTGTAAGGAGGTGGGCTGTCTTTCGTTTTATTTGGGAGGAGACAACGTGGCTGTTTTCCTCCCCCGCGCCGAATCTATCCACGAAGTGGTGGAGGGGTTGCCCGTGAAGGTCAGGGCCGGCGTTGGGGTAGCTAAGAAGCCGTACAACGCTTTTGTCAAAGCCACGAGGGCCCTCGACTATTTGAGATCTGTGAACAAAGTCGGCATTAAAGTCGTGAGATGAGGCCATACGTCTACCTAGCCGCCGCGGCGACTATCGACGGGAGGATCGCCAGCGCGACTGGCTTTTCGCGTCTATCCTGTCCCCACGACTTGAGAAGGCTCCACGCCTTGAGGGCGTCTGTAGACGCCGTAATAGTGGGGGCCAACACGGCCATCGTGGACAACCCCAGGCTTACGGTAAGATACGTAGAGGGCAGAAACCCCATACGTGTGTTGATCGACGGCGCTCTCCGAGCTCCGCCGAATCTGCGCATCTTCGACACTTCAGCCCCGACCCTTGTGTTCACCACCATGCGGGCTCCCCCGGAAAAGATTGAGGAGCTGAGAAGCAGGGGCGTGGAGGTCCACGTGGTAGACGGCGAATCTGTAGACCCAGCAAATGTGCTCCAGACTCTTTATAAACGCGGCGTTAGGAAGGTCCTTCTGGAGGGCGGGGGGAAGACCAACTGGGAGTTTATAAAGAGGTGTCTCGTGGACGAGATAATCTTGACCATTACGCCATATGTCTTTGGAAACGGCGTCTCGCTTATAGACGGCGAGGGCTACTCCACCACAGAGGAAGCCCCCTTCTCCCTCAGCCTAATCTCCATAAAACTCTGCGAATGCGGTCGGGAGGTCGTCCTCACATATAAAATCAACTGTAAACAGTAGTTCACAAAAAATATAATATCCTACAACACGTGTTGACTGTGAACACTCTTGAAACAGCCATCCAAGCCCTCAAAAGAGGCGGTCTTGTCATGCTATACGACGGAGACGATAGAGAGGCTGAGATAGACTTCGTGGTCCGTGCAGACGCCGTAACTCCCCAGCTGGTGAGGTGGCTTCGGAAAAACGCAGGAGGCCTCCTCTGCTTCGCCACGACGAAAGAAATCGGCGAATCGCTGGGGCTCACGTTTCTAAGCGACGTCTACAGAAGGCTGGGCTTCTCAACGAAGGCGCCCTACGGAGATGAGCCGGCCTTCATGGGCTACGTCAACCACGTCAAGACCAAAACGGGGGTTAGAGACACCGACAAGGCGCTGACTATTAGAGAACTTGCGCGGGTTGTGGAGCTTGCCCTGAAGAACCCGGAAACCGCTTACCACGAGTTCAGGCGAAGCTTCTACATGCCGGGCCACGTGCCCGTGTTGGGTGCGCGCGCGGGCACGCGGTGGGGACACACTGAGCTGTCCATCTTACTAGCCCAAGCCGCCGGCGTCCCCCCCGCCGTGGTTATAATCGAGGCGCTGGGCGACCACCTCGAGGCCATGCCCTTTGAGGAAGCGGAGAAGCTGGCGGCATCGCTGGGGGTGCCCATTGTCACCTCAAAAGACGTCAAGACCTTAGCCTAATCTTTATCTTAGTCAACTTCACGTCCTCCAGAAACCGGAGGACGTAGGGGCCCAGGCGCTTGATCTCGCTCCGCGGCACGGTGTCCCACGTGGGACACGTCTTGTCCACAGTTACAGATCTGCCGTCGTAGACGAGGGGATACATGCGGCAACCCACAGGCCTTATGTCGTAGATCTTACACATCCTAGTCTGGGGGTCGTAAAAGACGCAGTGTCCATCCACGTTCTTCAGTCGATACACGCCGTCTTTCTCCGCTACGAAATCCTCCATCTTGTACCCCCGCGCAGTGATCCTTCCTATGTCCTCGGCCAACAACTCCATTTCTGTGCCTATGCAACAGACGCCGCAGGCTATGCACTTGAACTTCACCTCAAACCACTCAGGCCGCTCCCACACCAGAGCCGCCTGGCGTCTCAGTAAAATATTTTACCGTCTCTCGGAAGGCGCAAATATGTACGACTTGGTGGTGGTAGGCGCGGGGCCCGCCGGCTCAACCGCTGCTCTGGTCGCCAATAGGCTAGGGCTCAAGGTCTTAGTCGTCGACAGGCTTCAGCCCCCGCGGGAGAAGCCGTGCGGCGGTGGCCTAACCCCCCGCACATGGAAGCTGTTGGAGCGCTTGGGGGTTGAGTATCCTGTATACGGCGCTTGTAAGACCATAGAAACCCGCGCCGCGGGCTATAAATACGTCCTCCGGAAGGAGCCTATCCTAGTCACGAGACGGCCGGACTTCGACTACGCGTTGCTGAAACAAAGCGGGGGGGACTTCGTAAAAGACCAGGTGGTCTCTGTAAACGGCAACACCGTTGTTGGTAAATCCGGGGAGTATCAAGGCAAAGTCATCATAGGGGCCGACGGGGCCACAAGCACCGTGGCCAGATCTATCGGTATTGCCAACTACAAGGGTCACAGAACCCACGCAATTGCCTACATGACGATAGCGAAGGGGCCTCCCTCCGACAACTGCGTCATAGATTTCGACGTGGTGGTCAACGCCACAAAAAAGGTGGGTTACGCCTGGGTCTTCCCGTTAGGCGAGGGGGCTAACATAGGCGCAGGCGTGGGCTGGGGCGCCTGGATCGACATGAGGAGGCTGGTCATCGACTACGCAGAAAAAGCAGGCTACAAGGCAGGAAACGTGCTGGGCCACCCGCTCTCCCTCGGCCACGTCGCCGGAGTGGGCAACCGAAACGTGCTTCTCGCAGGAGAAGCCGCCGGCCTCGTGGACGCCACCACCGGCGAGGGGATATACTACGCCGTCTCCACAGGCGCTGCGGCGGCCGTCGCCGCATACGCCGCGTTGAAGATCTACGGAAAAGAGAAACACGCCTTCGGAATATACCAAGAGATGATCCGGCCCTACGTGGAGGAGATCAAAAAAACCAGGCTACTGTCACGCATGGCCAAAACCCTCGGGACTAGAAAGTGGGTTGCCAAGCTCCTTGGGAGGCGCTTGCTGAACCTATACACAAAGGTATACACGGGCGAAGCCACCTACAGCCTACTCCTAAAGCCCGTGGAGAGGCTATAGCTCAAGCTCCTTTAGCTGACTCAACACATATTCCCTGATCTCCCTTTCGTTGGGTAGCTCCCTCACGACCTTGCCGTCTTCAATCCACTTGATCAGAAGCGGCTCGCCGCAGGACGCGGGCTCGTCCCATCTAGCAACCACGTGTTTTACCCCGCATTTATACACCTGCTTGAAACCTGGTAGCTTCCCCCTCTTGGTGATGGGGACCCACCTCCCGTTTACCTCTACCTCCACGATGTCCATGGCGAGGTCTACAGATGGGGGGAAGGCGATGGAGGTCCCCACACCGAAGCCATCCACCAAGTCTCTCAACGCCGCTATCTGGGGCTCGTCCAGCCCGCCGCTGATAAAGATCTTCACGTGTTTATAGCCGTGGAGATCCAGCGTCCACCTCACCTCTTCGGCGATCCTGCGCATGTTGCCCCGTCTGCTACCGGGGGTGTCTAGCCTAACGCCGTAGAGCCTCTTGCCAAGGAGCTTAGCGGCGAGCATCGCCTCTTCTCTCTCATCTAAAAACGTGTCAGCCAGGACTATGCGGGGCACGTCAGCCGAGACGGCTCTGTCGAACCACACCCACGCCAGGGTGTGGTCCCCCGCCACAGCCCTGAAGATTATCATAAGGGCGTGGGGCATGGTGCCCGACGGCCTTATCCCCATCATTTCCGCGCCGAGCACCGTGGCGACGCCGTCGCACCCGCCTATATACGCAGCCCGGTCGGCCATGGGCTGAACCGCCGGGTGGAGGGCACGGGCGCCGAAGAAGAGACAGGTCTTGTCGCCGACGAGCTTCTTGACGCGCGCAGCCTTAGTAGATATGCTTGAATAGTGGCGCAAAATGCCGAGAACAGCAGTTTCCAACACGGCAAACTCCAGGTAGGGGCCCTCTATCACCAGCACCGGGTCGTTCTCGTAAAACACCGTGCCCTCGGGCAACGCGTAGAGGGTAACCCGCCTACTCTTCAAAACCTCCACCACCTCCTTCAGCCCGGTGAACACGGCCCATCTATAATCCTTGGGAAGGGAGGAGACGTGAAACTCCGCCCGGACCTTCACGTCTTCCAACCCTGCGCTTTTCAGAACTTCCACGGTCCGCGTGAAATAGACGTCTGTCGACCTGCCGGACACTATGTCGTTGGGCGTGGCGACGTGGAACATCAAAGAGGAATATATATGTGCTATATAAATTGTGGAACTCTTCCCCTATCGCGGCTTTAGGCCATTTCAGAAGGAGGTGCACGACGCAGTCTACCGCGGGCTTCTAGAGGAGAAGCCTGTGTTAATCAACGCGCCGACCGGTCTCGGCAAGACCGCGGCGGTGTTGACAGCCGCCCTACGCTACATGCTCGATACAGAAACGTCGGTGCACTACGTGGTGAGGACTAGAGCGGAGCTGGAGCCCCCCGTGAGGGAGCTGTCGAAGATCTTAAACCGCGGCGTTGATCTGGACTACGTTGTTATTAAGAGTCGACAAGACATGTGTTGCTACTCCTCATTAAAGAAACTCGACTACCTGGAGTTTCTGGCTGAGTGTAGCCTCCTAAAGAGAATGGGGAGATGCGCCTACTACCCCCCGAGGGAGGTTCAGGCACCTCTTAGGTCCGTGTCTACGTATGTTAAATTTCTCTGTGCCTCCCAGAGTTGCCCCTACGAATACGCCAGGCAGAAGATGAGCAGTGCCAAGCTCGTCGTATCTACATACTACTACGTCTTTGGGAGAGAACACGCAGATCTCAAAGGCCGCGTGGTTATAATAGACGAAGCCCACTCGCTGTTTGACGCCGTGACCCAGCTCCACAGCATCGTCCTGTCTGAAGGCGATCTGCGGACCGCGTATAAAGAGGCGAAGAAATACGGCTTCCTCGACGAAGCCGCCAAAATCTACCGGCTTTTGACATTTATAAAGAGAAGCGCCGGCGCCGTAGACGTGGGGGATGTCTTGGGGCTTGTGGCGGATCTAGACCTCGAAAACGCCATATGGGAGATCACCAAGAGAAAAACCGAGGAGAAGGTGAACCCCTACACCCCTTTGCTCTTGGTTAAAGAGCTACGGGACGCCCTAAGAGGCAGGCTGAGATACTACGCGGAGGTAAGAGACGAGAACTTGGCTAAGACGCTTGCCCTCTACCCACTGGACCCCACAGCGCTTATTAAGGAGTCGCTGAGAGGGGTCAAAAACGTGGTCTATATCAGCGGCACCTTGCCCATATCGATATTCGCCGAGAGCCTCGCCCTTTCCGACTTCGTCAAGCTGGACATATCATTCTCAGACTTCATCCCCCGGCACAACTACCTCTCCGTAATCGACGTGGGGGTCACCACAAAGTTCGAGGAGAGGACCGAAGAGATGTACCTTCGGATAGCCGAACGCCTTGCAACCGCCATTAACCTGTCGCCAGGCGGCGTGTTGGCCATGTTCCCCTCCTACGACGTCATGAAGGGGGTGCGGAAATACCTCAAGATCTCCATACCACACTGGTACGAGGGGCCCCAGGAGGTGGATTGGGAAAACCTACCGGAAAAGTTCTTCATCGGCGCCGTGGCGAGGGGCAGATACGTCGAAGGCGTAGAGTATGTAAAAGACGGAAAAAACCTCCTATCCACAGTCGTGGTGGTGGGGGTCCCTTACCCCGAGCCCTCCCCCTACCTCGACAGAAGGGTGGAACTGCTGAGGTCCAGGCTGAGGGAAAGAGCGTGGAGCGCTGTGTATCTCTACCACGCCGTCGTGAGCACACGCCAGGCAATAGGCAGGCTGTTCAGAAGCCCCGAAGACAGGGGCGTGTTGGTGTTTCTCGACAGACGCTACGCGGAACCTGAGCTCTGGAACGAGTTAAAAGACGTGTTGACGGGGTCGCTGATTGTTAGCCACCTAGAGGAGGCCGCGGAGAAGACCGCGGAGTTCTTCACCTCCGCGTCAACAGCCTCCAGATGGCCATCGCCACGACGATAAGCGCCGCGTTTGTGCCCGCAATAGCAACGGCAAGCAGAGGGATGCTGAGCGCCTCGTTGAACATGGATAAAACCGCGGTGATTATGCCCATCAAAGCCGCCATCAAAGCCACCACCATGCCAACGAGGGGCAACGGCTGAGTCTTCTCCACGCCGGTCTGCTTCAGAGGCCTCTTAACAGATGGAGCCTCCTGCTGAGGTTGCGGGACAAGGGGCGGAGGGGGAGGCGGAGGCTGGTACTGAGGCGGCGGCATAGACCGCTGAGTCCTAACAGTGGCAGGAGGCATTGGGTACGGCGCAGGCGGAGGCGGCGGAGGCAGAGGTTGCTGATACTGAGGCGGAGGGGGAGGCGGAGGTTGCGGCAGAGGCTGTGGAGATTGCTGACGCAGAGGCGGAGGTCTCTTAAGAGGCTTGTCCTGCTCCTTATCATCCACGGCCATATGCCACCCCACGCCCACTTATAAAAAGGTTTTCATTTAAATAACTCGGCATCTCTCTATCTGTGATCCTTATGGTGGCCGAGAAGCGTTCCGTGGCGCAGGCAATCGCTAAATATTTGGGCGGCACCTACAGTTTGCAGAAGATTTACGGGGTGGCCACGTACTACTTTAGATACAACGGCAGAGAGACAGCCGCGCTGGGCCTCAGCGGGCATCTGATGGATTTCGACTTCGCGGCGAGGCAGAACATATGGACGTGGCTCCCCCCGGAGGAGCTCTTCCAGACATCCCCCCTGTTGGTGGCTAGAGACGAGACGCTTTCCTACCTCAAGGCGCTTAGGTCGCTGGCGTATAAGGCAGAGGAGGTCTATCTGGCGCTAGACGCCGATGTCGAGGGAGAGGCGATAGCGTATGAGGTAGCGCTTGCCGTGAGAATAGTCAACAGACGCGCGAAGATGTACCGGGTCCGCTTCAACGCAGTCACGTATAAAGACATAAGAGCGGCATTTCAGAAACCCACGAGGCTAGACCTCAAACAGGCGGAAAAGGTCTTCACGAGGATGCAGATAGACCTAACCCTCGGCGCCGTGTTTACACGCTTCCTCACCCTCACCGTGAAAAACTCCCTACAGAAAGGACAGTTCTTGAGCTATGGGCCCTGCCAAACCCCCGTCCTCGGGATGGTGGTAGCCAGAGAGCTTGAACGGAGAAACTTCAAACCAGAGAAATACTACGTAATCAAGGCGCTGGTGGAGATAGGCGACAACAAAATCGATATGTCTGCCGACATTAGGTTCAAGACGCGGAAAGAAGCCGAGGCGGTAGCCGCGGCCATCAGACAGGGGGTGGTCAAAGCGGCTATCTACAAGCCGCACCACGTCCAGCCGCCGGACCCCCTGGACACCGTCGAGCTGGAGCGGAGAGCCAGCAGGTGGCTTGGCATAAACTCCAAGAAGACGCTGGACGTGGCGGAGGAGCTGTACCGCGCCGGCTACATATCGTACCCAAGGACGGAGACCACCATATACCCGCCGACGCTCGACCTCCGCGAGGTTCTGCAGGAGCTCGCCGCAACAGAACACGGAGACTATGCAGAGGAGCTACTTAGGCGAGGGTTCAGGCCCACCAGAGGCGACTCAGACGACGGGGCCCACCCGCCCATCTACCCCACAAAAGCCGCGACCAAGGCCGAGATATACAGGACCTTCGGCAAGGCGGGCTACCACGCGTGGGCCATATACGACTTCGTGGTGCGCCACTTCTTAGCCACCCTCAGCCCACCCGCGTTAGTTGAGAAGCAGAAGATAGTGGCCGACTTCGGTAAGATACAGCTGGAGGCCGTGGGCCAGAAGACGCTGGACGAGGGGTACTGGCGTATATACCCCTGGGAGCGCCAGTCAGAGAAGCCCCTCCCGCGGGTAGACTTGGGAGACGATGCACGCGCCGTCAAGGTAGAAGTCGTGGAGAGAGAAACTGAGCCCCCTCCTCAGATGACGGAATCTGAGTTGCTGGCGCTCATGAGGAAACACGGCATAGGCACAGACGCCACCATGCAAGACCACATCTACACAAACGTCAAGAGAGGCTACATGAAGATGCAGAGGGGGAAATGTATACCAACCGAACTAGGCATCGCGCTAGCCACCGCGCTGTTTAAATACGCCCCAGAGCTCATAGAGCCCACCGTACGCGCAAGAATGGAAAAAGCCCTCCAGAGCATAGTCAAAGACGGCATCTCCCCCAAAAACCTCGTGCCCGAAATCAAGGCGGAGTTCGAGAAATACTACCAAGCCCTCAAAGAACGCAGAGAGGAGCTGAGAAGGGCGCTGGAAGCGGTTTTAAATGATAAACAGGAAGAGCGGCGTGGACACAGTTGAGGTACACCCCCTCGCCTGGCAGGCCGGCCCAGATACCCTAATAGAGGCGCCGCCCGGGTTCAAGTGGGTGGCGGTGGAGATAGCCGAGAAAACCGGAGCCGCCGTGTCCGGGCGGCCTGTCTGGGGGTCCTGCGACGTGAGGCTGGACCCCGCCTACCGGCGCATCTTCCACCTCGGCCACGGGATGCCCCCCAACATAGCGCACCTCCTCCAGCGAAACCTAGGAGCCACCGTCGAGAGGCTGGATGCAGACCTCTACCGGCTGAGGAGAGAGGACGCGGAGGTGTACTTCATACCCGTCTACTACAAGCCCCCTCCACAGTTGCCCAAGCCGGCGGAGGAGGGCAAGATATACTTCCCTGTGCCGTATCGAAAAATCGCGGAGAAGCTCCACGCCGAGACCGGGCTCCCCCTCGCAAAGGAGCCCATCACAGGGTGCTGGGTGGGCGAGCCGCCGGGCCCCGCAGCATATGTCGTGGCCACAGGCCTCTTCTATCCGCTCACCATAAAGTTCTTCTACCCCGAGGCCAAGGTGTATCAGATAGATCCGTTCCGCGGCGAGGTGAGAGACGTAGAGCCCGACTTCGCCAGGTTGATGAAGCTGAAGGCCCGGGCGCACCTAGCCACGCCGCGCCGCGTCGCCGTGTTGCTCACCACGAAACCCGGCCAGAGACAAGACGAAAAGGCGAGGAATCTAGCGGCTATGGGCATGACCGTCGTCGTCCTAGACGAGGCATCCCCAGACTACATCGACGACTTGCAGTTCGACCTAGTCATAAACACTGCATGCCCCCGCATAGGGATAGACGACCTAGACAGGGTAAAAACCCCCATCCTCAACTACCACGAGTACAAAGAAGGGCGGCTAGACCCCAGACTCGCCGTAAGACTACTTTAAAAACCGCCCCATTAACTACGTGGCTAAGTTCAGATGCCCCGTATGCGGCAAGGAGCTCAACATCCAGCTGAAGACCGAGAAGGAGCCCATCGGAGGCCTCCACGAGGCCGTGGTGCAACACGAAGACCACCTCGTAAAGATATACGTCGACGCAGACGGCTTCGTCAGGAGGGCCTTTCCAGTGGAGCACTTCGTGAGGGTGGACCCGCCCCTCTACACCGTACATATATACGAAGACAGAGCCGAGATAATAGACAGAAACGGCCACACGTACATAACGGACCCCGCCCCCTTAATTGACGCTGTGAAGAAGATTACATCCTAACGCGCCTTGGGCTTAAATTACGCTACACACACAGATAGGTGGAGCGGATAGGGGTAGTCATCAAGGCGCCTTCTATATATCATTACATATTCAAGCCCTTCCGAGGCGTGGAGCTCGACGTGGGCTCCTTCGTCGCCACCGAGATAGACGGGATGCGTGTGATCTCCCGGGTGGCGGCGCTTAGGTACAGAAACGCAGCCACCGACCCCCGCCTCATCGCGCAATTCGACGTGGAGGAAACCGTAAAGGAGATCAAGGAAACCCTCGGCATAGAGGAGGCCCTATACTACACCGAGGCCAAGGCCGTGGTGCTGGGCGCCAGGAGGGGGCGGAAGATCTACAGACCCCAGAAGCCCGTGAAGCCTCTGACATACGTCTACAAAACCACGGAGCAGGAGCTGGAGGAGTTCTTCTCGCCGCCGGAGGAGGGCACATACATCACCATAGGCAAGGTTAGAGGCACCGAGATAGACGCCAAGATAGACGCCGAGAAGCTCGTCACACACCACTGCGCCATACTCGCCAGCACAGGCGCGGGCAAAAGCTGGCTAGCCGGCGTCATAATAGAGAGGCTAAGCATGTTAAGCATACCCATACTAGTCGTAGACCCACACGGCGAGTACTCAGCCATGTCGATCCCCCTCAGGGAGGAAGGCACCGCAGTCGCCGAGAAAACCAAGATCTACGTAGTGGGGAAGGTAGACGTGGGGCCGGTGGACGACGCCTTCAGGCGCAGATACGGCAGACCCCGCGCGTACACCAGGGTAGGCGTAAACCCCAGAAGCCTCCCCCTACGCACCCTGGAGAAGATACTGGACACCCTCTACGGGCTCACCGACGCCCAGAGGAGGATCCTCGAGGAGGGGTGGCAGACCGCCACCAGCTACGGCGAGAGGCAACCCCTCACCACGGCGGAGGAGCTCATAAGAGAGGTCATAGAAGGCGGGAAACACGCCGCGCCCCCCGGCTACGCCGGCGAGATGGCCCTACGCGGGCTGGAGGGCCGGCTGAGATCCCTCCTCTACGCAAGCCCCCTCTTCCTCACCAGATACGGAGACGCCTACCAAGGCGAGCCCCTCAAGCTGATAAACCCCCACACCTACGCCACCACACCTGCCATCCACATCTTCGACGTGTCTGGACTGGACACCCTAGACCAGCAGATATTCCTAGCGGTCCTCCTAGACCAGCTTTACCGGGCCGCCACCCAGAGAAAAAACCTCACCACCTTCATAGTGGTAGAAGAGGCCCACAACTTCGCCCCCGCCGCGGCGCCCGCCGTCAGCAGAAGCTACGTCGCTAAAATAGCCAGAGAAGGCAGAAAATTCGGGCTGGGTCTTTGCCTCATAACACAGAGACCAGCTAAGTTGGATCAAGACGTAGCCTCTCAAGCAATGACACAGATTTTCAAACGGATGATAAACCCAAACGACTTAAAGTATGTAACGTCAGTGGCAGAACATTTAGACGACCCAAGACCTCTTAGAACTCTAGACGAGACAGAGGCGCTGATAACCGGCGTATCAGTACCAGCGCCGCTACTAATAACAGTAGATCAAAGATTAACCCACCACGGCGGCACAACCCCCAAACTAATTAAGGAAGAAAGAGACTAACGGCAAAAAGCCGTTACTTTATCTGCACCTGCGCCGGCTTCACCTCGATTATCTGGCCAGCGGCAATTGTGCGGCCCATGTCGCGGAGGGCGAAGCGTCCAAGCGCCGGGAAGTCGCTGAACTTCTCAGCCACGATGGGCTTCAGGGGCTTTATCTTCACGAGCGCGACGTCGCCTTGCTTGATGAACTGCGGCTTCTGCTCCACCGCCTGGCCGGTGCGCGGATCCAGCTTGCTGATCAGCTCTGTGATCTGGACCGGCACGGTGGCTGTGTGGATGTGCATAACCGGCGCGTAGCCGGGCCCGATGGCGGTCGGGTGCCACAACACCACGATGCGCGCCACGATCTCCTCAGCCACAGTGGGTATGTTGTCGGCTCTACCCAACACGTCGCCACGCTTCACATCCTCCTTACCGATACCCCTCACGTTTACGCCCACGTTGTCGCCCGGCTGGGCCTGCTCAAGCTTCATGTGGTGCGTCTCTATCGACCTAACGTCGCCGACCTTCGCCGGGGGCACCACCACCACTTTATCGCCTGCCTTCAACACGCCGGTTTCCACGCGGCCGACGACTACGGTACCTGCGCCGGTTATTGTAAAGACGTCTTGTATCGGCATCCTAAGCGGCTTGTCAGTCGGCCTCGGAGGCGGCTGGAACGAGTCGAGGACCTCGAGCAGGGTAGGCCCATTGTACCACTGCGTGTTGGGGGACTTTGATTTGAAGTTGTCGCCCTTTGCCGCGCTAACCGGTACGAAGTGAATTTTGCTTGGATCGTAGCCAAGCAACTTCAACAACTTCGACACCTCGGCCTTGACTTGTTCATACCTCTTCTGATCGTAATTCACTACGTCCATCTTGTTTACCGCGACGACCAGTTGCTGAATGCCGAGGGTTCTGATGAGGAAGAGGTGCTCCCTGCCCTGCCCCTGGGGGCCGATGGCGGCCTCGAACTCGCCCGGGCGCGCCGATATGACGAAGAGGGCGGCGTCCGCCTGGCTGGCGCCTACAATCATGTTTTTCACGAAGTCCCGGTGGCCCGGCAGATCGATGACAGTTATGAATAGCTTGTTGGTTTCGAAGCCCACGTGTGTGGCCTCGATGGTGACGCCGCGCTCGCGCTCCTCTTTAAACCTGTCGAGGATCCAGGCGAAGGCGAAGTCCTCCTTACCCATCTTTTTCGCCATCTCCTCAATTTCCTTGAAAGCCTTCTCATCGACATAGCCCGTCTCGTATAGCAGTCGCCCCACCAGCGTCGACTTGCCGTTGTCAACGTGGCCGACTACTGCCAGGTTGAGGTGAGGCTTTTGTAGTGCAGTTGGTTTCGGTGGCAGTACTATCGATGGCATAGGCGTCGTTATCTGTAGTCTTATAAATTTTTCGAATCTCCAAAGGCTTAAAAACTGGTCTGTTCGATCTGCCATGCCTCGCCCGGCACAGCGTTCTCGAAGGCTTAGGAGAGTGGAGGTGAAGAGGCCCGGCGGGAGGACGGCGACGCGGTACGAAAAGAGGGCTAAGGGGGTTCCGCGGTGTCCGGTGACTGGGCTACAGCTTGGCGGCATGAACATGAGGGTGTATAGGTTCGGCGTGTCTATAAGAGCTCCCCGGAGGCCGTATGGTGGGGTTTATTCACATAAGGTGCTGGCGCGTGCGCTTAGGCTGGCAGTGAGGAGGTAAAGAGTAATGGTTGTCGTCGCAGTTTCGGGGCAACCCGGTAGCGGGAAGACCACCATTGCGAGGGAGCTGGCGCGGGTTTTGAAGGTGCCCCTCGTCTCTTCTGGCTCTCTTTTTAGGGAGTTGGCGGCTAAGATGGGGATGGACTTCGTGGAGTTTCATAAATACGCCGAGGCTAACCCTGAGATCGACAGGAAGATCGACGCCATGGCTGTGGAGCTTGCGAAAAACGGCGACGTGGTGCTTGAGGGACATCTGGCGGCGTGGGTTGTGAGGCCCTACGCGGATCTCTGCATCTACCTAAAGGCGTCTAGGGAGATGCGGGCAAGGCGTGTGGCGGTCCGCGACGGGAAGAGCTTCGAGGAGGCACTGCGCGAGGTGACAGACAGGGAGGAGCTCAACCGGAGGAGGTACCTATCCATCTACGGCATAGACATCGGGGACCTCTCCATCTTCGACCTCGTGCTGGACACGACTTATCTCTCCGTAAACGACGCGGTTAGGATAAGCTTGGATTTTGTATGCACCTCCTTGGGGGCTAGGTTTTCGAAGAAGATTTGTTGATTTCGACAGATGCAGTAATTTAAATTGATAATAGGTTTTCCACAACTTATAAGGCCGGTCTTTTAGGGCCTTATGAAGTTCCTGCTTAGGTGTAGGCCCAACACGAAGAAGCCGCCTACCGGCAAGAAGGTGGCTATCGTAGGCGCTGGGCCTGCGGGGCTCGGCGCGGCGGGCATACTGCTGTGTAGCGGCCACGAGGTGCATATATACGACGCGTTGCCCGAGCCCGGGGGGTTGCTTATCTTCGGCATACCGCCTTTTAGAATCCCCCGCGACGGCGTGAGAGAGGGCGTTAAAGAGCTGGAGGAGGCCGGGGCCAGGTTCTACACATCTACCTTTGTCTACTGCGGCGAGAAGCCTCATGAACACGAGGCGTTGTTGCTGGTCAAAAACTTCGTGGACTTGAAAGACCTTGTAGAGAGATACGACGCCGTTGTGATAACCACAGGGACGTGGAGGAGCAGGTCGCTTAACGTGCCTGGGGAGGATCTGCCGGGCGTGCACAAGGCCTTGGACTACCTATTTAGGATCTACGCCCACCAGCTGGGGTATCTGCCGAAGGATAAGGTGTACCCAACGGGGAAGAAGGTGCTTGTGGTCGGCGGCGGCCTGACTGCTGTAGACGCCGCCCTTGAGGCCAAGCTACAAGGCGCCGAGAAGGTCGTGGTGGCCTATAGACGCACCATCAACGAGGCGCCGGCGGGCAAGAGGACCATAGAGACGGAGCTGATAGCCAAGGGCGTAGAGTTTAGGGAGCTTCTGAACCCCGTTGCGTTTCTCGGCAGGAACAGGCTGGAGCGAGTTAGGTTTGTTAAGATGAAGCTGGGCGCCCCGGATAAGTCGGGGAGGCCTAGGCCTGAACCTATCCCCGGCAGCGAGTTTGAGGAGGAGTTCGACACCGTGTTGGTGGCCGCAGGAGAGGAGCCAACGCCGCCGGGGACCTGCCTCGGGATAGAGTTCAACCCAGACGGCACGATAAAGGTGGACGAGAAGATGCAGACGACGCGCCGCGGCGTCTTCGCCGCCGGCGACGTGGCTACGGGACCCTCGCTTATCGGCAAGGCCCTCGCCTCGGGGATGAGGGCAGCCCAGTTTGTGGATGAATACTTGAGGATCTAAGACTTACTTCTTTTTTGCTACAACCATCGCGTGGGCTGTGTCGTAGGGCTCTAGGTGGACGACTTCTAGTATGTCGAAGCCTCTCTCCTTCAGCGTGTTTATCTCTTGTTTAAACGTCTCTGTGGCTGGGGCGGTTACGTCTATGCTCATGGCCTTTATCACCAGCATTACGTGTCCTCCGGGTTTGAGGAAGTAGTCCGCGTTGTCGGCTAGGATCTTGGCTTGCGCCGGCTGGGCCACGTCGATGTAGGCCACGTCTACGCCTTTTACGTAGTGGGCATATTGATACGGGAATCTGGCGTCGCCGAGGATGGGAACCACGTTTCTCCTCCCCTGGTCCACGAGCTTCTCCATGAATTCCCTGAAGACGCGGGGGGAGAACTCGACGGAGTATATCAACCCCTTATCCCCAACGATGTCGCTCATGTGGCTGGGAGTTGTGCCTGAGGCCGCGCCCAGGTAGAGTATATGCGTACCCACCTGTATTGGGACGTACTTTAGGCCGTTGGCTATCGCGGCGGCGAGCTTTGAGCGGTAGGGGTTCCACTCCCTGTACTCCGCGCCCCCCCACTTGACGAGCCTCTCGCCGTATACCCTTTTGCCCGGCGTCAGGTTCCTCGTGGCGAGCCTTTCCGACCCGTCCTCGAACTTAATGATGTATACGCCGTAGTGATGCTCATGGGGTCTGACGTCTACCACTTCAATAGACATGGCAAAGCCCTATCTCGCGGTTTATAAATTTAATGTGAAAAAGCCCTTCAGCGGCGGCCGCCTCTTCTAGGGGGTGGCCTCCTCCCGCCCTCCCCCCTCCTAGGCGGCGGGGGAGGCGGCGCCTTGGCGGAGGGTTGCGGCTGCGGGGCCTTGGGGGGCGGCTTGGCGTAGAGCGTCTTTATCTCTTGGATCCTCTTCATCAGCTCCTCCTTGAGTCTCGGCGCGATGAAGTTGCCCGTGAACGCGTCTGCCTTGGCGGCGATTGCCAGCTTGGCGGCCAGCGCCCTGGCTATCTTGCCTCTCTGCCACCGCGGTGCCCTGAATATCTCCGGGTACTGGAATATGACGCCGTGTTTAGGCGGCTTCCCGCCCGTGCGGAGGGCCCTAAACAGCGCCTTCTCGGCGCCTAGGACCTGTATGGTGGAGGCGGGTAGGAAGGCCATCCTGGTGAGGCCTCCCGCCAGCTTTATCAGCCTGGCGCCGAGGAGAGGCCCGACGAGCTCCCTTATATTGGGCGCCACCTCCTTCATGGCCTCGTCGATGTAGGTGGCTAGGCTTTCTCTGTACGCGTCTAGCTTGAGGAAGGTGTCTGCGTAGCTCCTGAGCTGGTCGAGGTCCCATTCCGACATCTCTGCGCCTATGCTCTTCTTCGCCGCCTCCACTATTCTCTTTACTCTATCCTCGGGGAGGTCCGGCAGAACCCACCTGAGGCTGTCCTCGCCTATCTTAGACCTGTGGCCGATGTGGTAGACGATCTTGACGTATTCCTTGTTGTCCCGCACGAGCTCCTCCAGCTCTGGGAAGTGTAAGCCGTACCACTCCCTGATCCTAGACGCTATCAGGTTCAGTATTTTATCGACGTCGTCTAGCGTGCTTATGGCCTGACCGATGAATAAGTCCCTCTTCTCAACAGCTTGCCTCAGCTTAAGCCTAGTGATTAAGTCGCTGACCTCAAACAGGAGGTTCCCATACTCGTCCCAGTTCAAGCCGATTGTGGGGAGGTACTTAGGGAAGTTCTGCCTAAACGCCACTAGAACCGGGGAGGGGCTCTCCGCCACTATATCGACCCCCCTCACCGCCGCGACGAGTTTGCGGGCGAGCTCCGGGTCCTCCACGACGATCTTCTCGGCCTTCCCCCTCAGCCTCTCGACCAAACTCAGCAACTCCTGGACGGGGTTCGACCTCTCCAGCTCAAGAAGCCTAGTAGCTACGAGCTCCGGCTTTCTCTCGTAGAGCTCCTTATCCACGAGGTTCCCCGACTCATCCACCGCGAAGAAGCCCAGCACGTCCGTCGCAATATATACTTTCGCCAT
>Ga0080004_1093364_pt1 | contig 32355 bp, 46 predicted proteins | sample WasSprMetagenome_FD_69207 | JGI IMG/M metagenome (GOLD analysis project Ga0080004, IMG submission 69207) | Sulfidic aquatic microbial communities from Washburn Spring, Yellowstone National Park, USA - WS (SPADES assembly) (version 2) | ecosystem: Environmental > Aquatic > Thermal springs > Hot...
GGATGACCCTGCTGTAACTGTTGTTGAGCTCCCTGTTCCTGCTGTTGCTAGCTTCCTGAGTATATCCGATAATCTGCCTTCAAGATCTACTCTTGTGTTGTTGATTAAAACTGTTATATTGCTGGTGGAATTTGTTATCTGCTTTATTATCGTTAAATTAGAGCTTTTTATTAAATCTACTAGCGTTAGGTTAGTGCTCTTCACCAGACTTGTGATGTTCACATTAGCACTTTTTATCAGGTCTGCTAGGCTGACGTTTACTTTCCCTAGCTGAGAAATTATCGAGAGATTTACATTTCTGAGCTGGTCTGATAGCTTCGTGATTATCGACAGATTCACATTTCCTATCAGATTTGACAGGCTTGTGTTTACATTCATTATTTTCGATGTTATCGACTGATTTATCTGCTCCAATTTGCCTACATCAAAAGAGGTTTTTGCTTCAAATATACTTCCGTAAATTGTCGTGTTTGCCTTTACGAAATAAGTTCCCACTTGGTCTGTATTTGGAAAGCTGGCTGTGTATATCCCATCATTCGCTGTTTGATCCGGTGCTGTTCCATCGTCCTTTAGCTGAATTACCTTCACAGTCCCGTTAGGCATGGTTATGTAGGCGTTTACCGTCAATCCCTTTATTTTAACTCCCGACAGGTCTGAGAACTGTGAGTATATCACAGCAGGCTCGTTTATGTAGTAGTAGCTCTTTGAGGTGGCTGTTAAGGGGGCTACGGCGTGAACCACCGATATGTCCTGCGTGAACGGGTTTAATATGGTTACCTTCGTTGAGGATATTTTGTAGCCGTCCCTGTAAATTTCGAGAGTGAAGGGGTTGTAGTTTGTCTCTGTGTCTGCATTGACTCCGGTGCTCCCTATCCCCACCCACTTCTTTACCGTTATCACTTTGGAAGGGGCTACACCTGTCGTGGAGTTGGTGTAGTCGTCGTAAACCACGTTCCCAAAGGCGTCTATGAGCCTTACCCTCAGACCACCTAAGGGGTTGCCAGAGGCATCGATGAATCTGGGAGAAAAGGTGTAGGCCAGATATATAGTGCCTGTGTTTTGGCTGGCTGTCCCAGCCCAAATCCTGTCATAGGAGTCTGCCACAGAATCTATAAAGGTAGCAGTCCCAGAGAAGGAATAGAGAACAGCTAAATAATTATTGTTTTTGATTATTACATTCTGAAATGTGCTGATGATGTTTCCCGTAACTCCAACTCCTCCATACGCCTTATTAATATATAACAAGTTCACTCCAACCGGAGTGCCACCACTTATTCCAGCATAGGTGACATATTGTATCATTACGTTATATATATCATAGCTGGCGTAATATACGGCAACATGTGTATTAATAAATGCTGTGTTGTATATCTTTGCGTTTATAGTGGCAATTGGAGACCCACCTATTGATAACATGTAATAACCGAAAGATCCCTGCCAGATGTCTGCATAACTGTAACTAGCATCTTCTCCTGCTATTATCTTACTATAAGTACCAAGACCGTAAACTGCAAAGGAGGAGCCAAATTGCCCTATCTTCCCACTATATTGTTGTCCCACCACTATCTTTGAATTTTTTCTCACATAGATATGGATAAGAGAGTTCTGGGGTGATATGATGTTCACTGATTCTGCTTGACTAGTGCATGTATAGGCGTTTACTCCGTCCCCTATCGTTATCTGTGCCCCCTTTATTATCACAGTATTGTTCGCATAGTCTATTACTCCAAGGTTGTTCTGCCTGTCATAATAGGCTATTTTTGTAAAGAAGTTGTTGCCCAAGTTATCGGTGACTATGATCTGCCTTCCCAGCTTTATCCAGTCTATCACAAGCTCCCCCTCGTTTACTATCGTGCTAGAGCTGGAGGTGTAGATCAGTATATCAACCCTTGTGATTTTTGTAACATCCGGATAAGTTGCAGTTTTGTAGTTGAAGTCGCCAAACGGTGGGTCTGTTATGTAATAGCCTCCCTGTGATCCTGATGGTGTCATGTAAACTATTGACTTCCACCCGTCTGGATTCAGGATGGAGGGGCTTACGTCCCTGTAACCGTAATTCCCGTTTGAGTCGGTGAAGTTTAGCCTTATGTTAGTTATCTTCGATATTACGCTCTTGTTAGCATACAGCCAGAACGTGAAGAGCTTGTTCTGGAAGTTCTGTGCCGTGGCGAACTGCAACCTGATTCCAAACGAGTTGCTTGTGGTGTATGTCTTAAATAAGTTTAATCCGGCTGTTCCTTCCTTGTAGTATCTAGTGTTCACGCTCACGTTCCCCAGTGGGATTATTCCACTAGTTGAGTCGCAATTGTGTAAGGTTACAAAGTCGTGAGTAATTCCAGGGTTTCCCTTGACATTTATTGGTGGTATAAGCAGGATCAAAATAATTAACCCTATAACCAATCCCTCGTAACGCATACAAAAAAGAGAATAGAGAAAATAAAAAGTTGTTCTACCACAAAAAAAGAATAGTTTGTTATGCAGGGGGTGCTATTCCTCTTTCTTCTGCCTGCCTGAACCACCTTCTCCACGCTCTCCTGAACCATAACCTTCCTGCTATTATCGCTAACACTATTATCCCTGCTATCGATAACGGCACTATCCACGAGTATGAGTATAGCGTTTTGTAGCTCTGCTTCGCTTTCATCTCCTTTCCATTGAACCATTCGTTCCACAGCAAAATATTCTCAAGGTTGTTGGGATCTTCCAATGCTTCCAGACTTATATATGCTTCTGTTGTGTTTCCTGTTGCGTTCCTCACGAGATACCACGGGACTTTGTAGTATAACTTCCCATTGAATATGGCTATATTATCAGCTGATAAGGTAACCCATTGATCTAGCTCAGGATCGTAATATTCGGGCACAACAATGCTCATCTTTATGTTCGCAAATGAGATCAAGCCTAACTCCTGCAATGATTTATTCACAAATTTAACATAGTCAAAATACCTGCTGAACTTCCTAGCTACTTCTGTTGCTCTCTTCTGCTGTGTAACTGCCTTCTCCAATTTCTGTATCTCCTGTGCATTTCTTGCTATCTCCTGCTTTAGCATATCATTCTCCTGCTTTAGTCTGGTGGCATTCATCTTAACTATGTTGTAATCCTCAATTAATGAAGTTAATCCGATTATTATTATGTCCCTGTGGATCTTCTTTACCATCTCACCTGTTGTTGTGTTGAAGATGCCTATATCGTAATAGGTGGGCGTCTGAACTGCTGTTGAAGTGTTGTAAATTTCGATAGTCCACCATTGGTCTGGATCGTTCTGTGTTACCATTCCCCCTCTCCTTGCTGTCTCCTGAAATCCTACTAATCTCCACTCTTTCAGCTTTAGATATGGCCCTAATGAGATGGCATATCTATAACTTGTTCCGTTCCACCTTATATGAACGACTATCACATCCCCTACCTGATAGTATTTTCTATCAGGCTCTATCTGTATTGCTTCGTTCTGGGCCTGCACTATCATGGAACTAGCCACCAAACTCCCTAACAAGATAATACATACGACTTTTTCCAAAACTGCTAACTTGGACATGGCACACCACCTTCTCAGGGCTTACATAAACCTCTGCCCCTGTTAAGGGGCATCCAACAATCTCTACGGGACAATCACTCTTAACATCCCCATAAACATGTATCACAGTTCTCCTATCCTTTTTCATAACATAATCAGCAAAATCCTCAGGAAATCCATCAACTGTCCTTCCCATCCCTTTTATCACTTCATACAAATACTCATCCTTAGGCTGTCTGTTTGCACTTATCCCTATTACCTCGCTTCCCCATCTCATATCGGTTAAGTTTCCATCTATGCAGTAAAAGCATCCTATATACCCATCTTTTGTGATATATTGCACTTCGGCATGGAGTTCCCCTGTTCTGGTTCTCACGATAACATATATGGGATCTCCGTAACCTGCTTTTATGTAATAGTATATATACATCCTGCTCACATCATCGCACACTCCTCTGAAGTAGCCCTTTGTCTCTAACATGTTCACGCAATAGGTTATGTTCTGGCATTTACCCCTGTAACTCAGATCATAAACAAAGTGGTTCAATACCCATCCTGCTAGCCTCATAGGCTCTATATTCCTATCCAACTGTTTCTCTATTTTCAATTCTTCCTCAAACACGACTACTTTCCTGTTCTCAAATGACTTGACTATCAATACTGTTAGCATCACGAGTGCGAAAATTATCAGTAAACTTAGCAGTTTGAATTGCTTTGACCTCTTCTTCCTTAACAGTCTTCTCCTCAGCACCACGCTCATTTAGACACCTCTAGCAGTCTGTCTAAAGACATTGCACCTTCTATTATCTTCTCTATCTTGAAATACTGATCTGCTATGATTGTAACGGGTGTTGCCTCAAACCCTAGCCTTACATCCTCGCTCTCTTCAAATAGCATTACTGCTAGCCCTAGATTCCATAGCTCGCTTAAGTAGTCCTTTAGCATTTCAACATATTTCTCGGAGTAGGGGCATTCATATCCCTTCACTATGAGTATGTTCTTCCTAGCTACTAGCTCTTTCTCCCATTTTTCCCTCTTCTCCTCATCTATTTCCCATCCCAAAAACCTTGTTTTATCCTCTATCATAGATAATTTGGCATTTTTAACGACTATCTGGGCGAATGGATGGCCCGTCAAAAACTTCCCTATATACTGAGCTATCGTGGTATCAACATTCCTTCCGTTCTTTATGCATGAGTATGCTATTCTCTCAGCTATATATCTCAAAAGATCCTGTCCTTCTTCTCTCTTTATAGGTATCCCATCCCTGACATCTAGCCAATAGTATCTCAGCATCCTGTGCCCTCTTTCATCATCCCCTACCCTTCCTATTAGTGTTCCTTCAAAGAATACTACCTGCACAGGAATTCCTTCTTCCATTTCAGCATAGCTCATTGTCGGCTTTTCAGGAATCATCAAGGAAGCCAAATACCTCTCCATATCATTGAGGTAATTAATGAGTGCTCTTTCCTGTTCCTGTATCTTCTTTAACCCTACCCACATCACGCTCCCTTCCTCATTATTTCTGCCATAACTTCCTCTTTCAGCTTCTCCCTCATTTTTATCCATGCACCTGACTTGAATAGTTCTGCGAATACCTTGTCCACAATACCCTGCTCAACACTCTCCAATATGCTGTTTCTAACATCCTCATGCATCTCCTTTATCTCATCTATCTCCTTTCTTATTCTCTCGGTCATCTCCTTCACTTCCTGCATCTCTGCTATTGTTCTATCCATCTCCTTCTTCGTTATAGCAATGGTCTGGGCTATTCCCCATAAATCTCTTATCATGCCTATTGTCTGAGCTATCTGCTCTCTACCTTCCCTTAACGCATCCCTTATCTTCTCAACTGTCGCTTGTTTTTCTGGCTCGCTTGTGCTACTTATCAAGGTATTCAAATACGTTATCAGTTCAAACAAATAGGATGAGTTTGCTGTCATTATGCTTTCAATAGTGCCTACTGTCTCCTGCAATGCATTTCTCACTTCCTCTCTAGCTATTGTCCTGATCATGTCCTCTAGGTCTCTCATGTATCCCCTCATCTTTTCCTCTACGATAAGATCAACACTAGCTGGCTCGGATGCTTTGTTATTCTTCCTTCCTATCATCCCAACTCCCCCGTAACAGGTGCACCTGCTGTTGCTTCCCTTATCTTCTTAAGCTGCTCTGCTACCCAATCTGGCCTCTCTATGATCACCTGTTTCAACAACTGCAATATCTGCTCCGGTGATAGAGGCACTTTATGCAATTTGAGTATCTCCACTCTCACTTCATTTAATGCCTCTGCTATTTCCTTCTCCTTACCTAGCATCTTCTTCTTAGTTCCTGCTATCGTGTCCAATGAATCCTCTAGCCCCTGCTTTATCGTCTGTAAGCTTCCCTTTATCGGATCTATCACCAGAGAAATATCCTGCTGGCTTAACCTTGACCTCTTCTCTAGCTCTGCTGTTAGTCTTTTCGTTATCTCTGCTCCCATCGTATCAACTCTTGCATTTACAAATCCCACCAGATTTGTATATGCTAGCTCTAGCTCTGCTATCCTGCTCTTTAGCCATCTGTTTTCCATCTCTAGCTTATCAGCTTCCTTTACCCTGTTGGCCAGAAGCCTTATAGTGGCCATAATTGAGCCTAGCTTTGCGTTTACCTCTGTCATCGATGCAGGTGTGAGTCTGTAAAACATCCTGTATCCACCTTCATAATCCCAGAGTATGTTTAGCTGTAACCCTGCAATTCCCATCACCATGTCCATCTTCGGATCTTCCACGCTGAAGTTAATCGGTTTTATATCGAATATCTCAGGCATCTCCTTAGAAAAGAATTCTAAATATTCTTTTATTCCTGTTGCTCCCCTTAACACTCTTATTGCTCTCTCTTCCCATGACTTGAACTCTTCCACCATTTCTTTCTTCTTGTAAAAAGCATCTATGACCAAACCTATGTTTCCATCTTCTGCTATCCCTGTTGCTCTTAAAGCTCCGATCGCATTCATCGAGGCATCATAAACATATATTGGTCTTGGCAAAATGGCCTGATTTGAAACGACATCCACTTCCCTTACAGGCATGTGTAAAAAAGATGTTGCTACTTAAAAAAGTTTTTCTCACAAAACTTTTTATAAAACTCTCTTTCTTATCTGCGTATGGATATACTTGAGCTTAGGTCTCATTACCCCATGTTGTCCCGTATGATCAATGGCTATCCGTTAATCTACTTTGATAATGCGGCGACTGCCTTAAAGCCCGATATAATGCTTTATGCATTACAACAATTCTACTTTTTCTATGATTCTAACGTTTACAGAGGCTGGCATGTTCCCTCTGCTCAGGCTACTCATTTATATGAGGAATCTAGAAGGATAGTTGCTTCATTTCTGGGGACTACTGCTAATAACATAGCTTTCATAACAAACACGACAGATGGCATGATGAAGATAGCCTCAACTCTGAAGATAAAAAAGGTATTGCTCTGCCTTGACTTACATCATTCCTCGATGCTTCCTTTCAGAGAGAAATTCAAATACAAGTTTGTAAAGCTGAAAGAAGATGGCTCTGTTGATCTCTCCGATCTAAGATCTAAGATCAAGGATGCAGATGCTGTTATCGCAAACCACGCTTCGAATGTAACAGGGGTTATACAGGATATAGAACAAATAGGCGAAATGTGCCACAGATATGACAAGCTGTGCATTGTTGATGGTGCTCAGTCTGTGCCTCATATACCCTACAATGTGGAGAAGATGCCGATTGATGCTCTTGTGTTTTCAGGGCATAAAATAGGTGGGCCTTATGGCTCAGGTGCTATGTATATCTCAAAGAGAATGCAGGCTAAAATGAGGCCAATAGGTGGTGGCGAATCAATAAAGAATGTGGTCTATGACGGAAAGGATCTGAAGATAACCTACGCTGACTTTCCTCATTGCCTTGAAGCCGGCACTCCTTCCATAGCTAATCAGATTGCATTAGCTCAGGTAATCGATTTCCTGAAGGATAAAATTCAGGATGCACTAAAGCATGAGAGAGAAGTGATAAAGCCAATTTACGATCTGTATAAAGAAAAGAACATCAGGTTTTTAGGGCCGGATCTTGATAACAGAGGTGGTCTGATAGCTTCTGCTCTTCTTCCCTGCTTTTCGCTGAAGCTGGCCACATGGGGTATTTGCAGTAGATACGGTTACCATTGTGCTGAACCATTACACCATTTCCTCAAGTCTCCACCTACTCTTCGCTTCTCCGTATATGTTTACAATACTATTGAGGAAGGCTATCAGGTTGCTGAAGCCCTCTCTTCTCTTTTAAAGGGAGAACCACCTAACATAGACACATTGGTTTATCCTGAGCCTTCGATAACACCTGTTCAAATAGCCTTTAATCCCTGTCGCAATTGTCATCTCTGTGATAATCTATCAACTCAGGCTAAGGATGTTCTGATGAAATGTCCCCTTATCCCCTTTTATATAAAGAACAAATACTTTACAAGATTCCAGAGAAAGCTGGTGGAAAGAGCTAAAAGTAAAGCCTTAGAATATAGCAAAAAGGTGGTGGAGAATGAAGCTCAAGCTGTGGAAAAGAAAGGATGAAAATAAGGTGAAGTTATCCCCTATCCCTAAGGAAAAGCTTGTAGCCCCCTACCTGAAGCACAAGGTATCTCAGCTTTCTGTTCCTTTCACCACCTATGTTGAGACATCAGAGCTTCCTTTTGAGATTCAGCTTCCCCCACCTTCACCTTTACCTAAACAGATAAAGCCTGAGATACATGCCACATTGGAAACGCTCACACCTACTTACAAATTATACATAGGAAGGATAATCAGGACAATAACGGGTTCTCACACTCCTTCGGAAAATGCAATAGTGGATGTGTCTGAGGGGACTAGGCTTTTCGTATTGGGTGCATCAGGTGCTGGTAAAACGAATTTATGCAAAGTCTTCGTTGAAGAATACTTCAAGAACACACCTTCATCAATCTTCATCTTCGACATGGAATCGGAATACATAATGATGGGAAGGCCAAATGAAGATCCCAAACTTGTGGATTTGCTGGGCAATTTTGGATTAGAGCCTCAGAGCTTCCCTGTTAGAGCCTTATCAATCCCTCAGGTATTAGAGGATGATGAATTCAAAACCCTGCTAAATGAGTATAACTGCGAAAGGTATCCATTGAGGATAGATCCTAACATGATCTCCTCTGATTTGTTACAGCTGTTGATCGGGCCTTCTCCCACAACTAAGGCTTACTGCGATGCTGTGATGAGAGTTTACAGGGAGATGCCGGAAAAATCCCTTGATTCCCTAATGCAGGCTGTCTCAGATGCAGGATTGCCTACTCAGATGAAGAAAAGGCTACTTCTCACGCTGGAAGGATTAAGAGGTATGATAATGCCTCTAAACCTCAAATCCCTGATAGAAAACAGGAAGATAAATGTGTTCTTCTTCCCTGCTGAATACTTTCCATCTGCCTCTGAGAGGGTCTTCTGGGCCGTGTTCTTTGCTAACTTTGTGATGTCTCTAGCCTACACATATCAGGTGGGTGCTCTTGCGGTTATGGATGAAGCTGGTGAATTCGCCAGAGGCGAGCTAACAGAGAGGATGGTGAAGACAAACATAGCAGGATTATACAGAAGAGGAAGGAAAAGAAGGATTGATTCCATTCTGGCTTCAAACATAGGTGGCGTTCTCGAAGATGTAAAGATGAACGTAAAAGGTGTCTTCTACTTCAGAATTCCTGAGACTGCTCTTTCCAAATCAATGGAAGCTAAGGCTGTTATAAGAAAAGATCTAGAGCCTTACGTAACATCGATAAAAGACTATCAGGCAATAATGGATTTCCCTGCTGAAGGCGAAACTTACATAATTAGCGTTAGACCTGCACAGTCCTACTTACCTGTTAAAAAGAAAAAGGAGGAAAAGATAGCAGGCCCTATAACCCTCATCTAAGGAGATCCTCTGCGAAATATATTGCTGTGTTTGGCAGTATGAAAGCGTTTCTCTCGTCATCCCATATAGCTTCTCCTTCTCTCTCTACTACTGTTTTTCTCCCTTCTGTCTCGCTCTCTATCCTTAGTTTTACCTTGTTCTTCGAGAATTCCTTGCCTTCTATCTCAAGTTGCATTTTGCTTACTATCTTTTCTCCCTTCTCTCCTCTTACTTCCTCTTCTCCTGTTATCACAAAGCCTTCATCAGTCGGATTTACATTCAGATGGGCAAATGTGAACACTAGGCTCTCAGATGAAGAATAGCTTATTCTTCCCTCTGTTTCCCCTGCTTTCTCAAAAACCAGATCGTTTACATTATCAACTATGCTGATCAATGGCTTCTTTAACTCCTCAGGATAGCATATAGCTATTACTGTTAGACCTAACCCTGTTATGTTCTCGAAAATGTCTGCGTCCACCAATCTTCCTGAGAAGAACGGTGGTGGCCTTATTGGTATCCTGTAATACTCCCTTCCACCTACCTTCTGCACATAGAGGTTTCTAGGGCCTAACATTAATCTAATCATGCGTTCTCTTTTCTTTTCAACTTCCTCTTCTCCTGTTGTCATAAAGACCCCAAAAATATTGTCAAACTTATTTAAAAAGTTTTCTGATAAAGAGTTTTGTCAAAAACAACAACTTTATATATTTTAGGCTTCATTGTCTGGTGGTGATCTCATGGGCGTGTTTGATGACTGCATGGGGTTAAAAGAGGATGAGCTTAAGAGTGTCCTTTCTGAGATGGGTGTGAATCTTGAAGGGCTGGATCTAAAAGACAAGAAGGTAAAGACAGGGATATGCAGGATCTTTGAGGCAGCATTCGAGGGTGCTGGGCCTAAGGAGGCGGCTCATATAACTGCTCTTGCTAGGATCAGGGGCAAAATCTTCTAACAAGCATCCTAACGTGCTCTAGCGTGTATAAGTGAACATTGCCCACAACTCTAGCTTCCTCTTTGTATAGTGGAAACTCTATTATCTCTTCGTTTTTGTGCCTGTTTTTCCTCTTTATCCTAGCCCATTCCTCAGCACTTTTTGTTGAGTAGTAGGCGTGTAGCTTTGCTGTTTTACCACATACCCATATAGTGAAATCAACACCTTTCTCGAAATCCTCATTCAAATTATATGTAACATCTATCCCATTTTCCCTCAACAAACAGTATAGGTGATACTCCATGAGGAAGGAGGCCCATGCCCTTGCAGGCCTGAAAAATAGCAGTTTATTTCTCTCGTTTACAAGGTGTGCAAACCTGAATTGGGAAGGAATAATTCCCCTTTTTGTCTGTTCTTCAAATATCTCTGCCATTATCGTTCCACTAACTGTCTCCTCTGTTTCTGGCACTTTCACAGACTTATAGGGATGTCTCATCAGGAAAGCTTCAATTCCCTTTGATGTAATCACATGAAAACAATCAGGATTTCTTTAAAAACATTTTGAAAATCTTTTTTAAAAATCAAATTTAAATAGAATCGCTTTTCAAAATTTGCTGGGTGAAAACCCTATGGTAACCCTGAATGTGTTGGGACAGAAAGTCGGATTAAGAGAAAACCCATGGATGAGGACACCATTTGGAAAGAAGGGGTATGTGTTCTTCAACTTCACAGGAAGAAGGGCAAAGCTGGAGAGACACGCTCCCGTAGTGGAGAGATGGAAGCTGTTCGCTAGCGTAAGGCCTGAGGCTACTGCGGCATGTGCTTCCTACTCCGGTGTTGAAAAGATGGCCTGCATAGCCAGAACAATGTCTGCAAAGCTCAGGAAGTAAAGGTGTTTTTCATGTCCATAAGAAAGTTATTCCCCTTCCTTCTTTCTTTTGCACTTCTTCTGGCTCTGTTCACTCCTGCACTTCCCACTAAGGCAATAAACACAGTTACAATATACGTGTGGTATCAGGACGCCACACATCCCTATGCAGAATATATAACAACTAACGTGAAGACAGGAGACTACATTAAAATGTATGCTGATCTATCGGATGAAATCAATTTCAGGAACGTAACGGTCTATGTGATAGATCCCTACGGGAAATTTGTAACCGTTAAGCCTAGCACCGTGCAGACTGCTAACACAGGTTATTGGTATTTCAATGTAACTTCTGCTGGGCAATACACGATAATGTTCCACATAGGAGATACCACAGGCACTTATGTGGATAAATACTACTACTTGCAGGTGAACGAGTGGGGAATAAAGTCCTACTCGATTGATGTTCCATTGGTTAAAACAGCAATGGGGGATGTGATAGCAGTTCCAGGTGCTGACAAGAACGGCACGGTAACTATTGAAGTTGATTCCTCAGTAGCTCAGCCATTTGTAATAAAGGTGGTTGAGGACTACGCTTGGGTAAAGCTGGCACAATCTCCTGTTATAGCTCCAAACGGACAGAGTTCCGTTAAGGTTACCCTGCCGTTCATAATAAACGGAAAGGGAATATTTACAGTAGGGCAGGTTAAATACGATATATTTGTAGTGCCAAACAATGGATCTAGTGTCTGGGTATCAAAGGATTACATAGCCATACCTGAGGACGGCATGCCCTATGCTGACTTTGTGGTTTACGGCACTCTCCCGACATCTGTTACTATTGGCTCTCCAATATCAATCACAGGTGCTAAGGTAACCGTTAATTCTGCCTCTGGCTACACTAGGGCAGGAAAGGGATTCTTTGCTCCTCTGGCTGTGAAATTCGATAATAAATACATGTTGAGCACTTACGCTAACGGGACTGCAAAGATATACAACTTATCAGATGCTGTATCCCTATCTCTGGATAAGTTCGTTGGTTCTCTCCCTGACATAGGCACTAGGACAATGTATGTAGGGCCTGTTCCTCTCAATGCGATAAACGGGCCTTATTACTTCCTAGCTGGTGCTACCTCTGTTGCTTACAAGTCTGCTAGCAATGTGGTTGTGAACGGTGGTGGCACTTTTGGCATAGCAATAAAGAATGTGAACCTGAAGGTTGGAGATTCTGCATCTGTGAACATAACATGGGACAGGAGAACCATTGGCTCATGGCTTGTGAACGGTGATTCCATCTCATTACCTGTCGAGGCTCAGGTTCTGATAGGCTCAGATATATACAATGATGGATTTGACACAATAGTAGGAAAGAACGGCACTTTTGCGAGCAAGGTAATATCCGTTCCACCTGTGAAATACACAGCATCTGCCATTCAGGCTGTTGCTACTGCTAAGCTGTTGTCTTCTGGCAATGTGCTGGCCACTAACTCGACAGGAATACCTTACAGCTTTGCTGGCTACCACGTAACTATGTTAAGGGACGGATCTCCATATACTGCTCCGGCATCAGGAATAGTGGTGGATGTGTATCATGCTGGCTCTAAGGTTGCATCTCTGAACATAACATCAGGCTCAGACTTCTATCTATACACGTATGATTCAATAACGCTTAAAGCTACAAAGCAGTTAGACCCTGTTACTAAATTACAGGCTTCTGTCGATGCAAAGGGCACTATCGGCACAATAACCGATGTATCCCTGAACCTGAAGACCTATACTGCTACTCCAAAGGACAAAGAATACGTGCCTGAAGGCTACACAGGATCAATATCTGCCGTGATAGGTGCTTCCCTTGATGTAGGCACTTACAAGCTTAAGAACAACTTGAACGCTCTATCAGATCCTGTTGCTAACTCAACTAAAGTGCTGATAACATGGGATGATACCACCAAGAAGTCAGCTACCTTATCCGTAAACGAGAAGGGATACTACGTCATATCATTCAAGGCTGATAACTCAGGAAAGGCATACACAAATGGAATGGATGCTGTGTGGATACAGGATCTCTCAGGAAAGAACATAACAAATGTGAAGATAAGCACATTTGTTAATCCAGGATACTTTACCACAATTGATTACATAGGCAATAACCAGATAAAGGTGTATGTGAAATCTTCCTCATCTCCATTCCCATTGGTTGCAGGAAAGAAGATAAAGCTGACAGTATCCCCAACATCGCTCAAGCTCGCTGACTACAAGAACGCTGAGAAGGTAAACTCATTCGATGATTATAGCTTCTACTTGGATGATGGAGGCTACGTGATATATAACCTGCCTTCTGCTGCTGGTGCTGAGCAGACAATAACGGTAAACGCTACTGCCCTTGTGCCCGTTGATCTATCTCCATCAATAGCTGAATACGATTTCACTCACTCTGTAACACAGACATTCAAGGTAACGGGTGGTGCTGTCTCAGGTGCTCCTGCTGTCGGTGCTGACGTGCTGATAATTCTGGCAATAATAGTGGTGCTCGCAATAGCCCTCTACCTCGTTCTGAAAAAGTAGATACCCCTTCCCTTTTTCTTTCTTTTTCTTTTTATCGACAAATTTTATAAAAGATGCCTAGCATAAACTCTAGATCTGACATGATGAGATACGTTAAGTATATCCTGCCTGCTGTGATCCTGTTTACCCTATTCTTGGCTGTGCAGGTGAAAGCCCTTCCCTCTGGCACAACTGTTGTTCTTGAAAAGCCTAACAACACTGCTCCCACTTACTTAACAATAAGGGATATGGCTGTTGATTCCTCTGGCTACATATACGGTGCTCTTCGCATAAACTATGATTGGCCCTCAAATGAGTATGGGTTCGTAAAGCTTAACCCTGATGGGACGGTTGCGTGGTCTTATGCATTAGGACAGATAGCAGACTCAACAACAGAGGTGCTTGCTGTTACAACAAACGGGACACACGTATGGTTCGGAGGCCAATATTACGATAGTGCAAAGGGCTATCGGATGAACTTCATAATCTGCTTTAAATCTGATGGGACTGTTGTCTGGGCCAATAAATATGGAGGCTTTGTGGGAAACTACCTGAACGATCTATTATATGATAATGGAGTGCTGATAGCAGTAGGCTCTTTGACATCATCTTATAATCCCTTCATAGTAAAGCTGAATCCAAATACAGGTGCTGTTATCAGTGGAACATATATAGCTTCACATTCCTTCTTGGATATTTATAGGGGGAGAGTGTTTAAACTTGGCAATTATTACATACTTCACGGGACACGATCATCAACTCCTAGAACCATTCTCATCCTGCCTTTTGACTCATCCCTCAACCTATACAAGCCCTCAACTGTGGGCAAATCAGGTGTGGATGTGGCAGATGGAGATGATCTTGGCCCTACCATAAATAGTGCTGGGGGCAATGCAGGTGGTGCTAACTTCATTGTCGGCACGAATGGAAACGGCTATGGCGTGATAGTAAGTCTGAATAGTAGTGGCTACCCTCAGACCGTATATGAGGTTGGTTATGCTCCCTATACTGTAATAAAGGATGTATTCTGCGATGCAAGCTACTGCTACTTTTCAGGTGAAGCCAACACCAATCCTATAAAGGCATTTGTGTTCAGGACAGCTTTAACTCCCGATAAAATACATTGGGCTTATACCGTTCCGTTTGGATATGGTGTTACAAATATTGAGCCTTATGTTCACTCAGAAGAGGGCCAATTTAGTGGTGTGCATGGGATAGGCTTTACTCCCTTCTCCCCATCTGGTGGTTTCTCAGGTGCATACACCAATGAAACAGCAAACATGGCATTAATATCGGGCACGGGCTATACGTTCACAGCTATATCCCCCACGGTGGGCGCAATATCCCCTACTGTAACTGCCTTTACCCCCACGCTGAAGAAGGTTATATGGTCTTACGGATATTACGGAGATCCTCCCTCGATAGCAGTTTCCGATCAAACAGCCATTTATAACTATAACGGTGTTCAGGTATCTGCTGTTGTAAACAAGGCTACGCACTACTATTTCTACTATCAGGCAAACGATTCGATAACTTCCTTCTCTGCCGTGAACACAACTGCAAAGACAATATACAAAACGTATAAATTACCTGCCGGCACTTATACTATAACGGTATATGCAAAGAACACATCTTATAGCGTCGGTGGACAGACAGCTCAGGCATCTAGGCAATTCAAGCTTACAATAAACAAGGCCACTCCCTCGCTCTCATTAAGCCTTCCCTCATCTGTTAGGTGGATGGATGGCTTTACAATAACGGCATCGGAAAACAACATGGGAGATAACGATGTTGCTTACAAGGTGTATCTTGGAAACACTTACTTAGGTGGTGTTGGATCTTACTTCCAGAAGGTGGCATCCGGCATTTATACTGTTAAGTTTATCGCCATAGGGGGACAGAACTACACAGGAAATGAGATAAGTAAACAGATAACTGTCCTGAAAGCATGGGAAAAGACCGACAGCATAGATGCAAATAAATCCTACTACTATGATCTAAATGCTCTTGCTGTTCCTGTTGAGGCCTATCAGTCTGATACTCCTGCTAACAATACAATAGTGGCTGGAAGTCCCCTCTACATTTTATCCTCTGCTGTTGTGAAGAACACAAACGGAAACACAGGTTTGCAGGATACCTTCACAAACATATACGTGAACATCTCCATCCCATCAGGCTTTAAGAACCTATCCTCAGCTAGGAAGCTTGTCTCCTCTCTGGCATACAATCAGCAAACCACCACAAGCCTATACTCAAAAGCTGTAACGGTATATGAGAAATCTCACTCCTGCTCCACAGGGAGTTGCACCTATACACTCACGGTAAACGAATCCAAATACACTCCTCAGCTTCCGATAAAATACGTTTTACCTGATCCACCTAATTGGGCCTCTAGAACAAGCTACACCATAACTGTGGACGGAAAATCAACAGGATTTACATTCTACCCAGATAATCTAACCCTTGTGATTTCAACATCATTCTCTCAGTCTTCACTAGAACCTGGAGATCACGTAATATCCCTAACTTATACCCTTCCGACAGGTGGTGCTCCATCACCTACCCCATCACAGAACGTATCCACAGGTGGTGCTCCACCATCCCCTCAGAACGTATCCATAGGTGGTGGCTTCTTCGCTGGTGGTGCTATATCCTTCTTCGGAATATTGATACCTTTGCACTCTCTACTGTTACTTCTACTCTTGCTTGCAGTCCTCATCTTCATGCTGGCAGTTGTGAAGAAAAAGAAAAGGAGAGTTCCATATATCAGGTGATCGAATAACTTTTTATTTTCCCTCTCTTCTCTTTTTATATGCCTAAGTATGTCCACTATCTGATATTTGTAGCCATCCTGCTGGCTGTAATAAACGTAATCCCTGTATTGGGCGCTCCTGCAATAAGCTGGGAAGGACAGGCAAACCCCGTAACCTATCGGTATGATGCATGGTCTCTCTGTGCTGTGAGTAATACCACAGGCTCTGTTACGCTCACCTTAGGCACTATATACTCAAATAAGCCATACGATTATAAAACTGCAAAGAATGCCACATTTGACTATTTCTGCTGGTATGTAAGCCCACCTGCTGGCTCTTACACCACAACTGCTACTGCCTCTGATGCTTCTGGCACTACTTCTGCCACCATAACACTAGTTGTAAACAAAGCCTCTCCCTCTGCGACAATGAGTGAATCTCTATCAGGGGGGCAATGGATCTATGGTCTGGATATATATGCATACGAGAGCAATAAAGGGGATAACGATGTTCTCTATAAGATAGTGATAAACGGGACTGTATTTGCCCAATGGTATGGCAATGCAGGTGGCACTTACTACACATCTAACCATAGCCTCAGGTTTGTTAAAAATGGCAATTGGCAGATGCAGTTTATCGCCATAGGGGGACAGAACTACACAGACTACACAATGCAGACCCTTACTGCCACAATAGCCCCTGTCTGGGCTGACAGAAAAGGAAACCCTGTTTCATCAATTTATAGTGCCATTCCTTATGCTTATGGTGTTCTCACAACTCCAAATGATGGCTATAGCTCTTTATCAAATATACCTGTTAGCAAATTTGCATTGGATATCCCCGTCCCCGTCTATGTTGTTGATTGGTGGAGCACTCAACCTTACGTGTATGTGGGCCAGAAGCTATACATACAGATAAGGGCGATAGCTAACAACACGGGTGGCTCTGTTGCTAAACTGCCTGCTGACTTTCAGCATGTTTACGGATATGTCCCGTGGCCTGATGGATTCAGAACTGTTACATTCCCTGATCTAGGCCTGATGAAAGCTGGGGATAAGATAACATTTGAGGTTACAAGATATGCTCTAACTGTGTGGGAAAAGTCCCGTTCCTGCTCCTGCACAAATACCTCATGCTCCTGCACCTTCATCATAACATGCAATGATAGTGCTGTAACGCCTAAACTTCCCATCTCATATACTCTCTCCCCACCTAATTGGTCTCTGAGAAAAGGCTACACCATAACTGTGGATGGAAAAACATCAGGATTCACTTTTGATCACGATACTTCAACTCTGGTAATTTCAACATCATTCTCTCAGTCTTCACTAGAACCTGGAGATCACGTAATATCCTTGACATACCCTATCGCTGTTTCAGCTGGTGCTCCATCACCTACCCCATCACAGAACGTATCCACAGGTGGTGCTCCACCATCCCCTCAGAACGTATCCATAGGTGGTGGGGGTGCTGTTGGAGGCGTTCCTTCCATCCCCATAATCCCATCAACACCTGAACAAGGGGGTGGTGCTGTCGGTGGTGGCATAGTAGGAGGGATAATAGGAGGGGCAGTAGGAGGGCCTGCCGGTGCTGTTGCCGGTGCTGTTGCAGGTGCAATAGTAGGCTCGACAATAGGTGAACTTCTAGGCTCAGAAATAGGCTCTATAATAGGTGCTAGTGGCATGGGTGGTGCTATAATAATAGGTGCTCTCATTTCCGTAGTAGTTGGTGCTGTTGCAGGTTATCTGGGATCTGTGATATACTCAGGGCTTGTGGGATCAATAGGCTCATCCCTTGCTCTGGTTGCTTCTGCTGTCCTCGGTGTTATAGCAGGGATACTGCTGGCCATAGCAATTCTATTCCTCTGCGTAATAGTTCCTTATCCATACAACATCCTGCTACTGCTTCTTTTAGCTGTCTTGGTGCTACTCCTTCTATCCAAGAAAAAGAAGAAGGGAAGGAAGGCTGTTGCAGGTGCTCTGGCTTTAGCTACTGCTATCCCCTTTGTTCCACCATGATCGGACAACTTTTTATTTTCCCTCGTTTCTCTATTTTACTATGGACATATCGTGGATAACTGAGGCTGTTGTTAATTTGATAAAACAGGCTTTTGATTTTGTTTCCTCTCTACCACAGAAGCTTGGATTGCCTGCTGATCTGACTGAACTCTATATATGGGCAATAATCCTGCTTGGCATATACGCTATTGCTGAAGGTGCTAAGAAGGTCTTCATGGTTCTCGGTCTCATAGCCCTTGTGCTGGCTGTAATAAGGACTTTCATTTACTTATGGGTGGGACATTAGCATGAACACAAGGCAAAAGATAAGTGCTATAACCGTGCTTCTGCTGGTAACAATAGGCATAATAATGGGGTTGAAACAAGGGCCGGCATCTCCATCTCAGTTCTACATAAACTACTCGCCTATGGCTAAAACCTTGCTTCCTAAGAACTTCTCATTTACTAGATACTTAGGCGAATACATAGGAAACAATGTGGGGATATTCATGGTTCTGTTCTTTCTGGGTTCTGTGTTTCCACCTGTCATATTTGATATGCTCATTTACAATTTCATGGCTATAACTAGGATGGCTCTATACTTGGGTGCAAACACCACCATATACGTTCTATGCATGCATGGAATATACGAGCTAGCTTCCATTTTGATGGTATCTTGGTGCTCCCTCTCTCTATTTATTTTAATGATCCAGGAATTGATCCATAAAGGTAAATATGTCGCTGACTTTGGCTTGGAAGCAAAGGTTCTGGCTATCTCTCTGGGGACGTTGATAGGTGCGGCATTCATCGAGGGATGGGTTACTCCCCTGTTATGGAGGTGATCAAATGGGAAAGAGAAGGATACAGATAGAAAGGCAGATCTTGCCTCTTCTGGCTTTTGTGTTTCTCTTAGTGTCTTTAGTAGGTGCTCCCTCTTCGCCTTCTGCAATAGTTGAGTGGTTCTACTACGGTGGTGCTTTTGCTGTTCCTCTAATAATCATAGCTACTGCTACTTTGGAGTTCTGGGAATTATTTCTGGGAGAAACTCACTATCCCTTCGAGATGGCTGAAGCTGGTAAAGTAGGATGGTTTGAGGTCTGGCTAGACAACTTGAAAGTGGGCTTCTCGGAGGAAATACTTTTCAGAACACCTGTTGTTTTACTTGCTATGGCTGGGGTGCATCCCTTCATTCCTGCCTTTGTTTCATCTTTACTGTTTGGATTAGCTCATTGGGATTACGGTTTAGCCAAAGTTCCTGCTACATTTACAGCTGGCATGGTGCTAAGTGCTGAAGCTGTTGCTTTCGGATTACCTGCATCTGTTATCACTCATGCTTTTCTGGATACGTTCTACACCTTGCAGTCTTTGTATCTCAAATGAGATAGACTGATAAGAATAAAGGTGTGAACATCAATACCCATCCTATTTTTGATCTCTGGAATATAATGTAGCCGTCTAAGGGATATAGAGGGAAGGCATTACTACATGCAAATATTATAGATGGCTTCACAACTATTGGGAAATTAAGGAGAAGGCCTGCAATTGCTATTAGAATATTCATGGCTATACCTGCTGTTGCTTTCCTTAGCATGTTCTCCTCAGTTGTGAACTCAACATAGCCTATTGCTATGAAAGGTAACCTGAAGTATGAGGCTATAAGTGAAATAACGGTCATTATTGGCGATAACCTGTATTTTCCCCCCTGAGACATGTGAGCCAGCTCATGAGGAAGATAACAGATGAGCGTTAGGAAAAGGGATGTTAGCAATCCCTCGCTACTGAGCATCCCAAAAAGTAAACCATGAATGCAGAGGAAGAAAGCTAATATCCCTACTAACAACTCCATAGGCTTTAAGTAATCGGACAACTTTATAAAGTTGTCCGTCTCCCTTTTCTTATGGAATTAAAGGAGATGCGTGATGTAGTTCTGACTGCTCTAGCCCTTCTTGCCGTGCTCTACATAATGGTAATGCTTGGACAGTATGTGCTAGCCTCTTTCTTGGCCTTTGCAGGTGTAACTACTCTCGGTGCTAGGCTCACCAAATACAAATTGCAGTTGGAAGTGTTTGATGCTGTGATGTATATAGGAGGGATAATAATCGCATTCTCCCTTCTGTATCATACTGCTACCCTGCTTGGATACGCTTCCTACTTACCCATAGGCTTATCTCAGTTTGCTGGTGTCGCATCTGCTCTTGTAATTCCCATAATGATATATAACGCTCTCGTTTACGCTCAGCATCCCACCAAACCTGGATACTATGCATGGATGACCTTCCTAGCAGTTATGGATACTGTGATGGGGGTTAGTGCTGGTGGAAAGCCAATAGCAGGAGTTCAACCTGTTATATATCTGGTGGTGGGTGTTGCTATGCTATCACTAGCCTTAGGTGGTTATCTTGGTCTCAAGCTCAGCTTATCTTCGTTCACAGGAATAGTCGCTCTGCTGGTGTTCTTTGTAGGAGTATCCTTAGGCGTTAGCTTCATAAATGCATCAGGGTTTTACTACATTCCCTTACCTTCATGGTTCAATTGGGTATCTTCTGCAATGCTTCTGGGTATGGTTCTCTTCCTGTTCATAGCCTATCTGGTGGAAAGGACATCTGCTACTCCCTTCCTCGCTGGGGCAGCAATATGGGCTTTATCGGTTTACGGTGCTACGGGCCTAACAATGCTGATTAACCTAGCATTATTCTCAATAGCAGTATGGGTTATATTGCAGGCTCTGGGTGCTAGGAGATGAGCGAGAAGGAGAGAAAACCTTCTGAGCATGGCAGGAAGGAAAAGATACTGATCTCTCTAGCCTTAGTTATCTTTCTCTCCATATTCCTATTTGTCCCCATGTCCCCTCTTCTCTATCTTTTAGTGCTCTCTCTAGGTGTTATGATTGCCATTTCCCTGCTAAGACACAAGAAGGCTTTGGTCAAGCTTGGGGCATTGGGGGCATTAATGGCTTACTCCCTCTCGGCATCTGATATTATGGTGGCTAACCTTCAAGTCCCCTCTCTGATGCTAGTGCTGATACTAGCCTCCTCTCTGTTTGCCATAATCTACCTGATAAGGTGATCTCATGGCTCTGGCTAAGGAAGGCTTCTTCAACTCCCTTACCATGTTTTCTCTGATCTTCTTCTTCGTTTTAATAGATGTAATATACGTTAATCCCTTCCTAATCCTGACAGTATTCCTGCTTGCTGTGATGTTCAATCCTGCTATCTACATGTTTCTCTGGTATATATGGGAATTAGCAGGGACTTTGCTAGGTATAGCTGTCGGTGCTCCTGCTGGGCCTTCTGGCATGACCTTAGGGATGATAATAGGTGCAATAGGCTCATTTATAGGCTTCCTCATAGTTATATTTACCAGAGTTCTGCCTTTCGTGTTGGGAATAATTTACGCTCTGGTGATAGTTCCTCAGGGTCTGCTTCTTGCCTCGTGGGGAATAGGCATATTCTTCGTTGGTATTTTATTTGCCTACTTCCTTCTGTATTTCCTGTTGTTTGACAATGAGATTGCTTTATATGGCTTAGTGGCTTCAATAATAATAGCAGGTCTCCACACTCAGTCCGTTATGCTTGTTGTAGGCTTGGCTATATGTGCTCTAGCAGGTGCAATAATAGGTCTCAATGTCCCCGTGAACATAAAGGATCTGCTAAACAAGGCTGGGATACTCTACTACATGGCTATGTGTGGGATATTCATGGTCGGGCCTTCCTCAGAGATTGTAGGTGCTCTATACTCTGTTTTGCAGTTAGGATTTCTAGCTCCTGCTACCCTCGTTACTTTACTTTTTATCATGAACATAATGGATGGACGCATGGAGTGGAATCACCTTCTTTTCAAATTAATGGCTATGGCTTACATCCTATACTGTGTCGCATCAGCTATAATTCCTGGGTATCACCTTCCATTCACTCTCTGGTTCACAGGTGGACAGCCCGTCATCCATCCTGAGAATTACGATAATGCAATAATAACATATCTAAATATGATCTCCCCTGCTGTTGCTTCTCTCTATAAGGCTTATGCTCGTTATCTGGGGTTTGCTATCGCATTCTTGGTTTACTACATATACCATCCTGGTGTGCCTGAGCATGGATGGATAGGAGGGCCTGCCTTCAAGACCGTAAACCTGCTCGATGGATACTTACTCATGGTGGCTATGATAATAATTGGTTTGGCATTTGCATTTGATCTGATAACAGGATTAACCGAATATTCAGTATTCCCATTGATACAGAAGACTGTTGGTCTGCCTAGAAAAGTGGAAGCTGTTGCTAGGAGAAGGAAGGCTGAAGAAAAGAGAAAAGAAAAGGTTGAAGAGCTGAAGAAGAGAGCTGGGAAATTAGCAGGAGAGACTAAGAAGAGGTTCGAGATGGCACAAAAAGGTGGACAGCTAGCAGGCCTATCCAAATTCGAGACTATGAGACAGATGGCTGGAATTGTGAAGAAAGAAGCTGAGAGAGAGTGGGCTGAGGCTAAGAAGGAAGGAGAAGAGGAAAAGAAAAAGAAGACTAAGAAAAAGAAGAAGTAAATTTTATAAATAGCACCTTCCTATTTATTTGATGCGAGAGATATTGCTTAATGATAAGGGGAAGGGCACTAGAGCACTCTTTGTTTTTGCAAATCATGTTACAGAATATTTCGCTTCTCAGGCATATACTGTCTTTCAGCACAGGCAGGCTGGTATAACCCTCGTGAATAGAGAAAATGTCATCATACTTTCGATAGTTTTAGATGGAAGGCATACCCATCCGAAATGGAAAAATGTGATGATAAACAGAAATTTGCTGATAGGCGTTGTCCATCCCCATTTCGAGGTTGTCGTGATAGATGGAAAAAAGCATGTTAAGCTATACTTGGATAGACCTGTTATGAAGATAGGCTTCTTCTCCTCTCCTGCATATAGTGAAGAATGGCCTAGAATTGCTGTTGTTGAGAGAGAGGATGAGGCTGAATACATTGAAACAGGGCATAAAAGCCGTAAAAGGAAAAAAGTTGAGGAAGAAAGAGAGGAAACACCAAAGAAAAAGTATATATCTGAACTGCTGGAATGGAAGGTGTTTACTCCTGCACCTACTCCTGAACCGTTATAAGGTGATATAAATGGGAAAGAAGGTGAAGTTGAGGTGGCATGGGATGAACGGTAAAACCAGATTTCTTGTGATGTATAAACTGAGACCGGAATTTGTTAGAAAACTCCATTACGTATATCTTAAATATTTCAAGAAGGATTAGTTTTCCGGTATTTTCCGAGATTTTCCGGTATTAATATACTCCGTTTTTTGCTCTCGGTGATAACATGATAGTGTGGGATGTGTTCTGGGTGGTTTTTCCTGTGAAAAAGGAGGGGAATTTCTACCTGCTAAGAGGCTTGAACATCGTTTCAGGGGAAATAAAAGAAAAGATAGTGAAGCTGGAAGATCCTTCTCTGCTTGAATTCTCTCTGCTTGACTTCTCGGATGAACTTGAGGGATGGGATAGGGTGATGGCGTGATGTATGTATATCTTGCTTTTCTGATGTATTCTGTCGGCTTCCTCTATCTTCTATTCTCATTAAGGCAGGCTATCAAGGATGGAGAGCACGTTGGCGATTACTACCTGCTGGCTCTTACCTCATTCTTTCTTTTCTCTCTACTGCTCTATTTTGAAGGCTATCCTACAAAAACTGTTGTATCCTTTTTCATATTGCTGTTTACAATATCTACTGCCTTTCTTACCCTTGCTTGGTCTCTCTCCCATTACAAGGTGAAACCATGAAACTGCCTAGACCGTCTGTCCTTATAACTATCTTTCTCCTTCTCTTTATTGTTAGCTTTGCTCCTCAGCTTGTAGCTAAAATAGGCTTCCTTGTCCTCTCTTTGCTGTTCATGGCTGGTCTTCTCATTCTTTTCTTCATTGTCTTTGTGGTGATAGCTGTCTTTACGTTCTTCCTTGCGGGGGTATCTAAGTGAGCGATGTTGAGGAATTAAAGCAGGAAATACAGAAGCTGAGGGATGAGCTGAAAGAACAAGCAGAACAACTGAGATCCTACACCTACTACTATACTAACATTACTCCCTACATTCAACCTTTAACAGGCGAAATTCCAGAGGAAGATCTTGACAAAATAATAAGAGGAGTAGCCAAAAACCCTGTAAAATTCCTAAAAAAAGATTATAAAAGGAATAAGACAAAATATGATCTCCTTATTTTGATGCTCCTGTGTCTTGGCTATCTTTTCTTTGCTCTTCTCCTTTCTGCTCCGGCTTCGATATTTCCATCACCTTGACAGGTATAATCCTATATCCCTCTTCCATTAATCTCCTATATTTTACAAAAAACCTTACTGCCCTTCTCAAGACGTTGTTTAAGTTGTCTCCGTCCTCTTCTGCTATTTTTTCTAGTGCGTTATACTCATCCTCTGCTAGGTAAACTGATTTCCTCATATCGATCTAACCCCTATCTTCTCTATCTCTCCATATCCTAGCTGTGCGTAAACTCTCCTTAAGTGGCTTTCTCTCTAGTGATCTGCCTATCTGTATCATTTTTGCCATCTCAAAAGCTTTTCCTAAGCTTGTGCTCTTTATCTTGTTGAATACTGTTTTCCTAAGCTCATCTTTACTCATACCCTTTAGGCTTTTCTTTTTTCCTAACATAATATCACCTGCTGATTTATGGTCTGTTTGCTTATAATCTTTTTTGATTACTTTTCAATACTTTCCCCATTTCGTAAAGTTTTTATTATGACCCTTGTCAAAAATCTGGGTGATCCTATGTCAAAAAGTATGGGTGCATTGTTTAGGTTGTTGCAGGAAGAAGAAGGATGGAGAGTTGTAATAATGAAAAACGCAGTAGCTCTGGAAGGCATCGATTGGGAAGACCTCGTATATCACATAAAACACAAGTTTGACCTGAATATATTCATGGCTGTGGATACGGTGAGGACTTTTGCTAGGTTCTGCGAACATGCTAAGAATATGGATGAGATGGTCGATGTTATCAAGAAAAATTACAGAGGAAAAGAGAGGGAAGCATTGCTATACCTTGCTTCAAAAGCTATGTGGAGGGATTGAGATGGAGAAAGAGATGGGGTGGATATTTAGGGATAGAGAGTGGCTAATAAAGAATTTCATTGTAAACTTTGTTGGGTCTGATAGCGTTCTTACTACCCATGTCTGTGAGCGTGGCACACCTAGATTTGTAGGCTTCACTCTGGATGAGTATACTCCCATAATAGGGCTGGTTCAAGACTGCTTGGATGGAAGGTTATTCATAAACATAAAGAAGATATGGAGGAAGGGAGAGGGGGCTTATAGGCTAAAGCAGTTCCTGAAATACCATAACGCTGAAGCCATCTATCACGTAAAGAAGAAAGAGAAAATACCTATTGATAAAATAGATGAACATATCTTGGAGGGCATGAGCTACTATGAAGCTCATGCCTTTTGTGGATGGGATACTATCCTGCTCGCAGACGGAAAGAGGGTCTTCATATTTGTTGCTAAGCTCTTAGCTCCTGTTGAGAGGGTGAAGGAAAAGAAAACTGTTGTCTTCTTCAATGACGTGAACAACACTAATCCCATAAGTGGAACATTCCTTCTAGATAAAAACGAGTTCTATTCTTACAGGATAGACCTTGACGAGAAGGATGACAGTCTGCATGTGATGATAGTTAAGGAGGGGGTGCAGGTATGAAAAAAGAGTTCTTGGAAGAGGTAAAGCCTGAGGTCTTAGAGCTTATGAGAAGTCCTGAGTTCTGGAAGGCTGTATTCGATAGAGCTGATAAGGAGACCTCATGCGATCTAGCTCACAAGATATATACAGTTCTTCAAGGACACAGAAGGCTTGACTGCCTATCAGCACTATATGTAGTTCAAGCTTTTATTATCTCTGAGGGCATGTATGAGATAAGAGGTGGAGGAGGCGAGGAAACATGATGGCTCTTGAAGTAAAGGAAAAAGAGGAAAGAAAGGAAAATAAGCTATACGTGATAGATAGCAGGTGTGTTCCTATTGCTGAGGAGGAATTGCAGAGGGGGGTCGCTGTCTTACAACAGGAAATAACCTTAGAGGAAGCTAGGATCTTGGTATCAGGTGGCTTCATATCAGCTGTGAGAAATGAGTTTAACGCTGAATTGCTCTCAGGAATACTGAATACCTACGTTCCATGCAATAAAAGTGCTGTCTTTCTGCATCCTGGAGATATAGCCTTGCTGTTTATTCTCCATGATCCTGCTAGAATAGACTACACTCTGGTGTTTGCTCACGTAATAACTCCTGTTAGGGTAAACTTGGAAGAGACAATAAAGGAAATAGAGGACAAATACAAGGACTTTAGAAAATCGATGCTTGATACTTCTCATCAAAAAAGGAGGAAAAGATAACCGTGATTACTTTCCCATACTTTTCTCCTTTTTCTTTTCCTAATATTCGGGGGTTCTGTCTGTCGGGGTGATATGATGACGGAATATTCCATATCCTATATCACGATAAGGGGTCTGGGTTTTGAGGAGAAAGAGAAAGAGGTTCTGGAAAACATTGCACAGCGTATCCTTGAGGATATGGAAGAGGAGCTTTTAATTACAGAAATAAGGTATGAAAAATGGGGAATAAACAACATAGAAGTGGTAATTGTAACAAAAGAAGCTGACTTCAACTCATACAACTACCTTAGGGTTAGATCCCTAGCTAAAAGGCTAGGTGTTAGCTTTACCTTCGATGTAACTCCTAAGGATGAACATACTCTCATAGTGGAATATAGGTTTAGACCCTTAGGGTGGTGAATATGGCTCTGGCTTATATTACGGATTTCGCTATCCCTTACGAGGTCAAGATAGTTCTGCTGGTGATAGCTGGCTTAATTCTTGCTGATCTTGGCTCTAGGTTTGTGGCATGGCTTTACGTGAGGATAAAATACAGGAAAACATATCCTTATGCAGGGTGATAGCATGATAACTAAAACAGGTATCTCTCCTACCATTGTTGTTTTTTCGATCTATGATGAAAGGCTAAGAAGAAGGAATACGGGTTATTGGGGTATATCTAAGAAAAGAAAACAGATAAGTATATTTGCTGATAGAGTAGGGATGGTAACAGGGATTAGAACAATATTCCAAAATCGCTACATAGTGGAAATAAGGAGGAATGATCTTGCAGTTGTTACTCACTTATTCGATATAATAGTGGGGGGTAATCTAATGATGCTATCGGAAGGTTATGATGTAGAAGGTGTTTCTAAGGTGTATAAGCTAAACAAGTTCATAGAGCTTATGAGCAATTTGGCTAGAGCTGGACATGAAAAAGGATTTAGGTTCATGGCTGAGCATTTCGATAAGTTCTTGTCTTCTAAAGGCTTGTATTCTCCTGATTTTGAGGAGTTATATGCTGAAGCGTGGGGGAAGTGATATGTATTGGGTTTTTCAGGGTTACAAGCTATTAGAAAGCGATATGATAGAGATAACTGCTGAGTATAATAATGAAGATAAGAAGGCATCTATAAGCATGGTTTACAAGTATGCTTGCACAGAGACACAGGATTTTTCGCAGTGGTTTGTTCTCAGGAAAATCAAAGTTGAGATAAAGACAAAAGAAGGGGAAGCTAAGCTTGAAACTGACTTCCCTTTAAATGTGGAGAGGCTTTTAGCTGTTTACGGAATTCATGCTCCCTTGATCCTTCCTACTTTCAACACTAAGCTAGATGCTAGGATCTTGGAAAAAGGGTTCATCTGCTAATACTTTCCCATACTTTTTCTTTTTTTCTTTTCCTAATATTCTGGGGTTCTCCTTATCGGGATAGCTATGAAAAATCAGGTTGTTAATTTAAGGGTCGCTAGGATGGATAAGTTTTTTGACAGATGGAGTTATTTCTATCACACATGGAAGATAGTAGGGTTTCAAGCTCATCGTGGTGGCTTTGTCTCGCTGAATGCTAGGGATGAAAAGGATGAAAAGGAATATTACCAAAAGGCTCGCAATAATGCTATATCTAAGATAGAAAGAGAGGGATGGAGGGATGTTTATCTATACATTGCTCCTGAAAAGTTGATTATAGAGACAGATAACTTGGACAAACTCAATGAGTTTCTTGTTTCTCTCAATTTACCTAAGTTTGTGATAGAGCATAAGTCTAATCTCCTAGTTGAAAAGGAGATATTCAGACTGTATAAGACATCTCCTTGTAGCATTAAGCATCTCCCATTTGATAAAAAGGATGCTCAATATGTCTTAGCTTGGGCTATAATCTACACAAAATCCCTAGCTGGGATATACAGAGAGCTAGCAATGGATATATACTGCTACGTGCCTTATTTTGCTAAATAGTTTCCCATACTTTTCTCTTCTTTCTTTAGTTTATATTCAGGGGTTTATGTCTGTCGGGGGGTGATCTGGATGGGTTATGTGTTCTCTCTGGAGGGTTTCCTAAACAAGTGGTGGGAAATCCTTGTTTTGGGAAGAAACCATGAGGAAGTTGCTAAGAGCGAACAAGAAAAGATAGACAAGCTAAGCGATATGCAGTTCTCTAATTGGCAAAAATTCCATGAGTTCTTTAGGGGGAATACAAAGTTCTTTGATGCAGACAAAAAAGAGAAGCTCGATAACTACTTAAAGGAGAATGGGTTACCAGAGTTTGAGCTTCCAAAATACTTGGAAGGCTATAAAATGAGGTTCTGGATGTTTGCATCTGAGCATCATCCCATTATTCTGGTGGTGGACGCTATAAAGGTGCAAAAAACTAAGGAAGGCTATAAGCTTTCTCATATCTTGGCTTCTTATGAGCCTAACGATTTGCTGAGGTGATATTATGAGCGTTCTTGATAGGACAACAACAATTTTATGGAAGTATTTTTCGGATAAGGGTTTCGAGGTATTGAATGCAGATTCTGAGCTTCCTTTTGAAAATACAATTTCCTTCCTTCTCTCAATCCCTAAGGACAAAAAGACAGCAATATCCAATATAGAGCTGGAAGACCTAATATCCGATAACATATACATCCCCAAGCTGAAGCTGAAATTCGAGAGGGTAGATCTTATGAGGTTCGAAATAAGGGATAAGGACATCCTTCTATCAATTCTTGTGAGATTAAAGAGGGTGGGATAAATGAGCCTTAGCGAATTCATCGAAATAGATCCTCTGGAAATTCTTTCCTATTTTCTTAACAAAAATCTGAGGAAGGAAAAGCAGGTTACGTTATACTATAACCTAGAAAGAAGTTATATCAGGCTGGACGATAATATTGGCTATTCGAATAAGGAGGATATAATGCTGTGGATAAGACTACTAAAGGAGAAGTATAAGACAGTTGAGCATCAGCGGGGGGAAGAAATTGCAATTACTATATATCTTTAAAACTTTTCCACACTTTTCCATCTTTTCTTTAGTTTATATCTGGGGGTATGGTTCTTGTGGTGATCCAGCATGTCGGGACAGATAGTTGTGTCCGGTGTCGGGGAAATCCTCGCCAAATTTTTTGAGGAAAAAGGCGGGGAGGTCTATTATCTAAACGATATGGGGGATGTAATAAGCATCATGGCAAAAGGCATCGAGAAATTCAACATTGCTGAGTTCAGAGAGTGGGCTAAAGAAAGAGACGGCATCCCAATAGCCTATTGCAAAGTGATAATTGCTGAAGTGAACAATGGAAAATTAGATCTCTGGATCTGGGTATATATAGGGGATGATATATGACATCTGAAGTAATTCACTACTTCCCTCCATCTTTTTCTTATCAGGTTAAGAGAGCATTGCTTGAAGTAAAGCTACAAAAGAAGCTTCCCAAAGTCGAAAGAGAGATAAGGGAAGCTTGGGATCATGCTGAATTCTTAGGAAGCGATTACGGGATAGAGTATAACGATAGGTGCTTTTTCAAGTTTAGCTTTAACTTCGGTTACTTTAGCTTTAACTCTTGGGGTGAGCTTGCTAAAATCCAGAAAATCGCTAAAAAGCTTAGGGCTAAGGTTCAATTTATCTGCTATACGGAAGACGATAAACCGGATCTCCATGTAGATCTCTACTTGTGGTTTAGGATAAGGTGATAGCATGACCGTTATCTTTTCCAAATCTCTTTTATCAATGCTTCCTAACAAGTTTATTCATGTCTTTATAACCTCAGAGCTAAGAGGTAAAATCGGAATAAACATATACCTCAAAGGTGTGTTTTTGGACAGAGAGATCCTAAGAGAATTAAGGTGCCATTGGCTCAAGGAGTTTCATATATTCCAGAGGACAGCTAATCCTTATACTTATCATGAGGAATTGATAAGGGTTCTTAAAATCTTGGATAAGGCTAACGTGCCTATTGTCGTAAATAGTGAGCTTATGAGAGATCTAGCTAATGCTCTATTCAATGATCCTTATGAGACTGATAAAGCCTTAACTGAGCTGAAGCTGAATAACCTCAAGGTGGTTGGATAACTTTTTATTACTTTTCCCTATTTTCTCTCATTTAAATAGGGGGGTTATTTCTGGTGGTGAAATTATGAGGCTGGAGAAATACCTATATGTCTTCTTGATCTATGATCCTCTTGATAGGACAACAGTTATCTGCATAAGGCTAAGGAAGTGCTTGCTTCCTAAAGAGCTGATAAAAGAGCTAAAGCTAAGGTGGTCAAGCACCTTAAAAGCTTGGGTCAAGCTAGCTGAAAATCAAGATAATCCAGATATAGATGTGGAAGAAATAGAGAGAAAAGCTAAGCTCTATAATCTGCCCGTTATCGTGAATAACACAGCTAAAAAATGGGAGGAGGTGATATAATGTTAGGACAAGCGATTATGAATTTATTGTTTACAAAAATGCTCGGAATTGTCGGAATAGCTTTTTTGGGCTTGCTTTTAGTAGCTCTTTTATCATATACCTTAAAGAAAATTTTTGAAAATAGGTTTTAGGTGTCTTTAGTCTAGATTACTTTTCTTTACTTTTTCGGGGTTTCTTCCATTTAAATAGGGGGGTTCTTATTTTCGGTGCATGCACCATGCAGAAAAGGATAAGGTATAAAGTTCCCAAGCCCGTTTTGGATAAGGCTATTGAGCTATTTTTCAAGGATAATCCTCAAGCTACTACTACACCGGAAGTTTCTGAGCTTTATGAAGGAGGATATATCAGAGAAGCACGAGAGTATTTCAGAGATTTGAGGAGAAAAGCTCAGAGAGAGTTTATTAAGGCTAAAGAACAGGAAGCTGAGCATTACAGACAGCAATTAGAGCTGGCTCAATTGAGAATAGAGGAGCTTAATAAGGAAATAGAGCAATTAAAACAGCAAATAGAACAATTAAAGAATAGTGAAGACAAGAAATTAGCTGAGAAATTGCAAATAGAGCTAGCAAAAAGAGTAACCGAATTAAATGGAGTTATTCAAGAGCAAAAATCGGTTATAGAAGAACAACAAAAAGTTATAATTGAACAACAAAATGAGATAATTGCTATTCACAAAAAGCAGAGAATAGCAAAAATAACAAGAACAAAAACAATATTAACAGCTTTAGGATTAACCGTATTTCCGGTAGCAGTTATTCCGTTAAGCGTTTACGGTATTTACAAGATTTTTGAGGGACAAAATCAGAGAGTAACAGAAAAAAGACAAATAGAACAAGTGAAACAAGTAGAACAAAATAATGCTCCTCAAAAAGTTCAAGCTTCTCTTTTTGATTAATATTCTCTTTTTTTATTAGTTTCGCAATACTTTTCGCCCTGGACATTAGTTTCCGAATACTTTTCCACAAGCCAATACTTTTCTGCAATTTTCTTGAAGAAAAAACTTTTCCGAACTTTTCCCTTAGAGAAAATTTCTGAAAACTTTTCCGGAATACTTTTCGCAAACTTTTCCCAATTAAAGAAAACTATTCTAAAACTTTCCTGG
>Ga0080004_1112841_pt1 | contig 32325 bp, 32 predicted proteins | sample WasSprMetagenome_FD_69207 | JGI IMG/M metagenome (GOLD analysis project Ga0080004, IMG submission 69207) | Sulfidic aquatic microbial communities from Washburn Spring, Yellowstone National Park, USA - WS (SPADES assembly) (version 2) | ecosystem: Environmental > Aquatic > Thermal springs > Hot...
CTGGATGAGGGTAAAGCTAAAGATATGTGGTGTAACGAATATTGAGGAGGCAAAGGCTCTTGAAGCTCTTGGCGTAGACTTCATAGGAGTAGTAACAGATGCTGTAGCGCCACGCTATGTAGAGAGGAACTTCGTTAGGGAGCTTAAAAGAAGTGTGGAGACACCTGTTGTAGAGGTCCTTGTTTCTAGCCCCCTAAGCATGGTAATCACATCTGTGGCTGACTATGTGCAGATACACAGGGTTTTAAGGGGTGAGGAGCTGGAAGAGCTTTCTACAATGAGTAAGAGAGTTATACTCTATGTACCGGCAGTGCGTGAAGCCATACCCTACTTACTGAGGGCACAGAGGTTCACAAACCTAATTCTATTTGATGCGCCGAGGAAAGGGCTAAAATCAGATCCTAGCATTCTAAAAACCCTCCTAGAGTACCACCCCGGTGCTGGTGTTGGTGGTGGCATAACCTTAGAGAATGTGTACGAATACCTGGTCTTAGAACCTGGATGGCTTGACGTTTCGAGCGGTGTAGAAGTTTGCGTAGGTAAAAAGGATGTGTCTAAGGTTAGGAAGTTAAAGGAGGTGATAGCATCATGGAGGAGAGGAGCCTGAGGGAACTCCCACACATTGAGGACCTTATCGCTTGCATTGCTGAAGAAGAGGATGTGTTCATGGTATACGAAGACCTTGTGAGTAGAAAGCGAAGTATTGTTGCATGGGGTTCTAGAAATTTTGTTAGTGGTAGTAGTGTAGAAGTGCTTGAGAGAGTAAGAAGTGTTCTAAGAGGGTTCGGCAATAGAGGAGAGCAGGTTGGGTTAAGCAAGGTGCTATTCGGGTATGTTAGCTACGATGCTGTTAGATTGTGGGAAAGAGTTAAGGACTTAAGGCCCCACTCTGAGCCGTGGCCTTACTTTGAGTTTTTTGAGCCAGAAAATGTGGTTGTGTATGACTATGCAAGTAATAAGGCTATTTTAGAGGTTGTAGATGATAAGAAGCTAGGGTGTAGAGGTAGGGTAGTAGAACCCCTATACACAAAATTCTATGATGCGATGCTGAGTGGCAGGGAATTCGAGGATGCAGTCAGTAGAGTTTTAGAATACATTAGGGAGGGTTACGCATTTCAAGTTGTTTTATCGAGGTTTGAGCGCTACACGATAAAGGGGGACTCGGTAAATCTTTACCTAGCTCTTAGAGATATAAATCCCTCACCCTACATGTACTTTACTAGGTTTTGGAGGAGGTCATTAATTGGCTCAAGTCCAGAGCTGCTATTCTCGATTAATGGCACTGTGGTGGAGACATACCCAATAGCTGGGACAAGACCTAGGGGCAGGTCTATAGAAGAGGATAGGAGGCTGGAGGAGGAGCTGCTGTCATCTGAAAAAGATAGAGCGGAGCACCTAATGCTTGTAGACCTTGCGAGAAACGACCTGGGCAAGATATCCTCTCCCGGTTCAGTAGAGGTTGTGAAGCTTATGTACATTGAGAAATACAGTCATGTGCAGCACATTGTGTCGAAGATTATAGGCACTCTTAGAAAGAGGCTAGATTTTACTGATGCATTAAAAGCATTGCTACCTGCGGGTACTGTGAGTGGAGCTCCGAAGCCCTTTGCTATGAACTTGATAGAGGAGCTAGAGCATTACAAGAGAGGTCCTTATGCAGGTGCTATAGGGTATGCAACTTCTGTGAATAGGGGTGAAATGGCGATAATCATTAGGAGTGCCTTTATACATGGTGACGTCCTGAGGATACAGGCGGGGGCTGGCATAGTTTACAACTCAAAACCCTCACTAGAGCTTGAGGAGACAGAGCATAAGTTAGCCTCATTAAAAGAAGCGATGAGGAAAGCTGCAAAGCCTGCGCGGTGAGCATTATTGTGGATGTTACGTTAATAATAGATAACTACGACAGCTTTGTGTACAACATTGTGCAGATAGTTGCAGAGTTTGGAACAACACCTATTGTTATGCGAAATGATGAGCTCACACTGAGCCTTATTGAGAGGATAAACCCGGATAGAATAATAATCTCACCTGGCCCAGGAACGCCAGAAAAGCCTGAGGATGTTGGTGTATCCCTAGAGGTTGTGAAGAACTTCGCAGGGAAGGTACCCATCCTCGGTATATGTTTAGGTCACCAGGTAATAGGCTATGCGTTTGGTGCTAGAATTAGAAGAGCAAAAAGTGCTTTGCACGGGAAAATCGATAGGGTGAAGATACTAAGACAAACCAAGATATTCACAGGATTACCAAGTGAAATAGATGCTACACGATACAATAGCCTTGTAGTAGACATGCTGCCGCCAATACTAACAGTTGACGCCATTTCGCTAACAGATGGCGAAATCATGGCCATTAGTCATGTTGAGCAGCCTGTATTTGGGGTGCAGTTTCACCCTGAAAGTATTGGCACGTCATATGGGAGGAGAATTCTAAAGAACTTTCTTGACATAGTGTGAAAGGCTATGCCTGTGGGCATCAGGGGCTGGCTTAAGGAAGTTATAGAGCATAACTTCAATAGACCGATTTTGAGAATGGAGAGAGTGCGGCCTCTGCACAGCTTGGTGAAAAGCATAGAAAATGTGCACGCCTTTGGAAAGCCTGCTATTATAGCAGAGTATAAGAGAAGATCTCCCTCAGGACTTTACGCAGACCTCTCATACCATGACTATGTCAGAGTTGTTGAAAAGCATGTGGTAGGGATGAGCGTTTTAACAGAAGAGCTATACTTTAGTGGCTCTTACAGAGATCTCATTGCTGTAGCCTCAATGACGGATTTGCCTGTGCTTATGAAGGATTTCATAGTGTGTGAAAGGCAAGTAGATGTAGCGTACAGCATTGGTGCAGATGCCATATTGCTTATAGCTACAATACTTACAGATAAGGAGCTAGAGAAGCTGTATGAATATGCAAATCACATAGGCTTAGAAGCAGTAATTGAGGTGCATGATGAACAGGATTTAGAGAAAGCGTTAACCCTAAAACCCAAGATAATAGGCGTTAACTCAAGAAATCTGAGGACTCTTGAAGTATCACTAAGCAAGGCATTTGAGATATTGGAAAAAGTGCCGAGGAGTTGCATAAAAATTGCTGAAAGTGGTATAAAGTCGGGGAGAGACATTGAGGATCTCATGAGGAGGGGAGCAAATGCTTTTCTAATAGGAACTGAGCTTATGAAAAACCCCCTTAAAATATTCGAGCTCGTAAAGATTTAGAAAGTAATTGACAACAGCCACTAAGTTAGATTGCATTGACTACTAAGGTAAATGTGGTTGTGTGGTTAATGGTTACGTATGTAACTTAAGATACAATAAAACTTGTATTGTTGCAAGATGTAGCTAGGGAGTTAGGCCGTGGGCGATCATGGTCATGGCCTCCGATAAGTCGCTGGAAGAGAGAATATCTAACTCTTGCGTATTGAAATACATAGTGAATATAGTGAATACAGTGTTAGAAATTGGGTAGTTAAGTTGGATCTCCCACTAAAAAGTGTGAAGGCACACAACATTGAGTTGTGCAGTAGCATACGCACATCAGCAGAGGAGTGGTGTAGTGCTAATATCAAGGCTTGGTGTATGCAACAAGTTAAAGTAGGGCACGGGTTTTAGCTGTTCTTCAGCTTCTTTAGGTATTCTAGTAACCCCCCAGCTTTAAGTATTTCAAGTGCCATGCCTGTAATAGGTTTGCACATAATCTTCTTTGTGTCGTTAATTACTGTCTCTCCTGTCTCTATATTAATCCTAAGCAAATCCCCCTCGCCTACCTCCCCTGATATTCCTGGGCACACTACCACAGGAAGACCATTGTTAATGGCGTTCCTGTAGAATATTCTTGCAAAGGACTCTGCTACAACAGCTTTAATTCCAGCTGCCTTTATTGCTATCGCTGCCTGCTCTCTTGAGGAACCCATGCCAAAGACCTTGCCAGCTACAATTACTGCTCCTTTTGCTTTTTTATGGAACTCTGGGTCTATAGGTTCAAACACATGCTGAGCTAGGTACTCAGGGTTTGTGTATTTTAGGTGCTTTGCAGGTATTATCACATCTGTGTCTATCTTATCCCCTAGCTTTACTACCCTACCCTCAACTATCATACCAGATCACCTGGCTCTACAATCTTACCTGTCACAGCAGCTATAGCTGCTGTAGCAGGCCCAGCTAAATATATCTTTGCCTGTGGACTACCCATTCTCCCAATAAAATTCCTATTCGATGTAGACACAATGGTTTCTCCAGGTGCTGCAATTCCGAAGTGCCCACCTATGCAAGGGCCACAAGTGCTGTAAGTCACAACACAGCCTGCTTCTACAAGTGTTTGAATGTAGCCTAGCTTCATGCATTTTCTAAAAACACTCCACGAAGCTGGTATTGCTATGCACCTCGTCTTCACTTTCTTTCCTTTCATAATCTTAGCAGCGATTTCAAAGTCGCTCACCCTCCCATTGGTGCACGAGCCTATGAAGACGTAGTCAACCTCTGTTCCCCACACCTCTCTAACGCTCTTAACATTATCAACGCTATGTGGAGCAGATACAAGGAGCTCCACTTTATCAAGCTCAACAGTGTACTCATCCACATACCTAGCGTCACTATCAGGTGTAGTTACCTTGGGCTCAAACCCCCTCTCACTCTTCACATAGCCTATAGTTTCAGCGTCAGGTACAAACATTAGCACATCGGCATTCATCTCTATACCCATATTAGCTACCGTAGCCCTGAAATCCATGGGAAAAGCCCCTGGATCCTCGACAAAAACCTCTATAGCCATACCGTTGAAGTAATCAGCTTTAAACACTCTGAGTACCTCTAAAGCCACTTCCTTACCCGTGACCCACCTCCTCAAGGTGCCAGCTAGCCTGATTTTAAATGGCTGAGGCACGGTAACCCAGGTTCTACCAGTTAACACTATAGCAGCTATGTCACTAGCTCCGAGACCCTGAGCAAAAGCCCCTAAAGCACCAGAGGTAGTAGTGTGACTGTCAGCAGCCATCACAACCTGGCCTGGGAGCACATATCGCTCTAAAAGAACTTGGTGCAGTATCCCATAACCCACATCATGGAAGTTCTTCAAGGAGTGCCTCTTTGCAAATAGCCTGATGTCGTGCTGGATCTCAGCGCTTCTCACATCAGGTGGTGGTACAAGGTGATCAAAGGCCACAACCAGCGAATCTATATTGTGAATCTTAATGTTGCTACCACTCGCCTTCTCCAAAACCTCAATAACGTGGTAGCCTGTTAGGTCATGAAAAGCAACAATGTCAACCCCTATCTCGATTACATCACCTGGCGAAACAGCTTTACTTGAGGCTCTCTCTAAAATCTTTTCAGTTAAACTTTTGCCCACCCTAGTCACCTCACCGCATGTACAAACCCTGGAAAATATAAGTGATTCGCTTTAATACTGCTTATACAGCCTTATGTATACAAAAACTTTTTAAGCAGAGGCTACGGAAACAGTGTTTGGTGCTCTAAATGGAATTTCAACTACTATGGTGAGGGAAGATGCAAAGCCAATACTAAAGCTAGGTGAAGTAGTCGAGCTAGAGAAAATAGCTGCAGTAATTGAAGAAGCGCGGAAAAGCTTACTAACAATGTACGAGCATGAGAAACATGTGCACTTAGACTCATCCCTGAGTTCTCTCGAAATAATTGCAACATTGCTACTAAGATACGTGAAGAAATCTTCTGCTGACCCTGTTAATAGGGACTGGCTGATACTGAGCAAGGGTCATGCAGCACCAGCACTGTATGCTGTACTAGCAGAGCTAGGTGTCATCACCAAGTCAGAACTTGTTAAGATAAATTCAGCTACTTCTGTGCTTCAAAACCACCCAGAAATAACAATACCATGTGTAGACATTTCAACAGGGAGCTTAGCTCAAGGGCTTAGCATAGGGGTGGGCATTGCGACATGGATTAAGAGAGTTGGTGGAAGTGGAAGGGTTTACACAATCATTGGCGACGGGGAGCAGGATGAGGGCCAGGTCTGGGAAGCAATAACACATGCAGCAGCTTTAGGGCTTGACAACCTCATAGTTATTGTTGATTGGAATGGCCATCAACTTGATGGAAGTACTAAGGAGGTTAAGCCAAAAGACTACCTACCATTTGTGTGGAGAGCTGTTGGCTGGAAGGTGCTGTGGGCTAATGGGCACAATGTGCCTAGTCTCATAATAGCCATTGAAGAAGCTTTGGAATCAGATAGACCTGTCGTAATCTTTGCGCAGACAAGTAGAAAGAATGGGGCTAGCAAAGCGAGTAGCAGTGTGAGTTGAGTAATTAGCGGGAGAGGTTTCAATGCTTGTTTACAAGAGCTTTCGTGAGGAACTTGGTAAACTACTTGTAGAGGTTGGAGAGAAAGTAGAGAATGTAGTGGTGGTAACAGCAGATGTAGGTAAGCCTACGAGGGCAATAATGTTTGGTGAGAGGTTCAAGGACAGGTACTTTAACGTAGGTATTGCAGAACAGCACATGATAGGATTTGCCGCAGGTCTCGCAGTAGCAGGAGCAATACCAATTGTCACAGGGTTTGCAGTCTTCATTATGAGGGGATGGGAGCAGATAAGAAATAGTGTAGCTAGAATGAACCTCAACGTAAAGATAGTGGCCACTCATGCTGGCTACAGCGATCATGCTGATGGGGCTAGTCACCAAGCTTTAGAGGATATAGCACTAATGCGAACATTGCCAAATATGGTAGTTGTAGTACCAGCTGATGTAGCTGATTTGAGGAGGTGCTTTGAAAAACTTGTGTTGAGGTACAGAGGCCCTGTATACCTAAGGCTAGGCAGAGACTACGCGCCTCCTGTAACAGAGGATATAGACTATGAATATGAAGTTGGTAAGGTGTACTTGATTAGAGAAGGCTATGATATTGCGATAATGGGTGTTGGAGTGGTTTTACACGAAGCGTTGAAAGCAGCTGAGGAACTAGCTAGGCTAGGCATAAGCACTGCTGTTGTAAATATTTTAAATGTTAAACCAATTGATGTTGAAGCCATAGTCAGCGTAGCTAAGAAAACTGGGAGAGTAATTGTTGTTGAAGAGCACATGGTTTACGGAGGTGTTGGAGGCGCGGTTGCAGAGGTTCTTGCCCAAAGATGCCCAGTGCCAATGAGGGTGATCGGCGCAGAAACGTTCGGTAGATCGGCTAGGAGTCATGAAGAGCTCCTCAGTTACTATGGTCTTGACAGTAGATCCATTGTTAAAGTAGCTCTTGAGATGGTGAAAAGTGGAGGTAGAGATAGCTAATCTAAGAAGAGAACTTGAAAAAATAGATAGTACAATACTAGAGCTTATTGCAAAGAGAATGGAGATAGCGAAAAAGATTGGCGAGCTAAAGAAGAAGCAGGGGTATTTAGTGCTAGACCTTATTAGGGAAGAGGAGGTGTTAATGTACTGGAGGGCTCTTGGTGTAAGACATAACCTGCCCATAGATGCTCTAAACGATATTGCGAAATCAATACTTAAGCTATCACGAAGTGTGCAAGTGAAAATGCAAAGCAATGTAGCACCTAAGGGAAGAACCATATGCATGGTGGGCTATGGTGCTATGGCAGCAATGCTTTCACAAGCATTCATGAATGAGGGTTACAATGTAATTATCACAGGTAGAGATGCTGAAAAAGCACGTGAGATTGCAGAAAAACTAGGTGCGACTTCAAGTAGTGTTGAAGAGGCTTTGCCTCAGTGTAATGTGGCAATACTTGCCCTCTCAATTCAGGCATTTCTAGAGGGTTATGTAGATAAGATAGCGCATCTCCTTAAAGGCAAGGTGGTCATGGACATACTCTCATCAAAGACTGCTGTGTTTAAACATTTAGAGGAGCTGTCTGAGCACCATGGTTTTAGCTATGTTTCAACGCATCCTCTATTTGGACCATACACACCGCCATATGGTGAAAGAGTTGTTTTAATACCATCTAAGACAGGTTTAGTAGTCATTGATTATGTGCAGAGCCTCTGGAAAACAATTGGAGTGGAGTCTGTTATATCCACTCTTGAAGAACATGAAAAGGCTATGGCTGTGGTTCAAGTGCTAACACACTTTACACTATTTGCATATAGAGATGCTGTTGTTCGTATAGCCGAGGAGCTTGGCATAGACGTAGAGAAGTTCGCGACAGCCACATACAGAGATGTCCATGCTATTATTACTCGTCTTGAAAAGATAAGGGGTGTTGTAAGGGAAATCGATGTGCAAAACCCATATTCTCACTACGTTAAGTCATTTTTTATAGGGTTTCTAAGAGAGCAAGCCTCTAGTGATATGAAAAGGTGATTGATCTGTGCTCTTCATATTAAAGGATGAGGCGGATCCCTCTCTACTTGTAGAGAAGATAAGGATGAGCTCAGCGTCCTACAGGTATGTTGATCTAGATGGAAGGAGGATAGTAGTTGCATGGCCCGATAAGTATGTGGAGGGTATTGTTGATGAGAGTGTTGCTGTAAAGGTTAGGGCAACCACTCCTTATCAACTAGCGTCAAAGGTGTGGAGAGACAAGTCAATTGTGAATGTTGATGGAGTTGAGATAGGTTCTAGTAAAGTTGTTGTAGCAGCAGGCCCTTGCTCTGTTGAAGACGAGGGCATGGTTATGGAGATAGCAAGGATTGTTAAGAAAGCTGGCGCCTCTATGTTGAGAGGAGGTGCTTTTAAGCCTAGGACAAGTCCATATACATTTCAAGGTCTTGGGGTTAAAGGGTTAGAAATGCTTAGAAGAGTAAAGGATGCTGTTGGGCTTCCCATAGTTACAGAAGTTCTTGATACAAGGGATGCCCTGTTGGTTGCGTCTTATGCTGACATGATTCAGATAGGTGCTAGAAATGCTCAGAATTTTGCTCTCCTTAGAGAAGTTGGGAAGCTGAAAAGACCTGCCTTGCTCAAGAGGGGTATGTGGATGACTGTTGAGGAGTGGCTTTTATCAGCAGAATACATTCTGTTAGAGGGTAATAGCAAGGTTGTTCTCTGTGAACGGGGGATAAGGACGTTTGAAAAAGTTACGCGATTTACTCTCGATATAACTGGAATGGTCTACGCCAAGACCCAGACACACTTACCCATAGCTGTAGATCCAAGCCACCCAGCTGGTAGAAGAGACTTGGTAGAGCCCCTAGCCTTAGCAGCTGTTGCAGCAGGGGCTGACATGTTGATAATTGAAGTGCACATTAACCCTGAGAAGGCGTTAAGTGATTCCGAGCAACAGTTAACAATAAATGAGTTTGAGAAGCTCATGGAGAGACTTAAGCTGGTGGCAGGGGCTGTAGGTAGGACTATATGAATATTCTTGAAGAAGAGGTGTGTTGCAGCAAGACCAAGGTATTCATAGGTAAGGGCTCTTTACAACCAGCTCTTCGTGAAATACTAGGTAGTGGCAGAGTTGCTGTAGTAAGGCAGGAAGCTGTAGACCCTACATACCTTTTAGCATATGTTAAGAATGTAGAGCTTGAGGTTGTGCTAAAGGGAGGCGAAGAGAGTAAGAATATAGAGACTGTACTACATATAATTAGTGCACTGTATAGCAGGGGGTTTCAAAGATCTGACTATATGATAGCCCTTGGCGGTGGAGCACTAACAGATACTGCTGGACTTGCAGCAGCACTGTACCTTAGGGGTCTACACCTAGTAAATGTGCCTACAACATTATTAGGAATGGTTGACGCTTCTGTAGGTGGGAAAACAGCTGTAAATTTTGGGAACATGAAGAATGTTATAGGGGTTTTCTACCAGCCTTCAGTAGTGGTTGCAGACCTCAATTTCCTCGACACACTACCACTACCAGAATACATCAATGGACTAGCTGAGGTAGTTAAATACGCTTTCACAATGGATGCAGAGCTGTATGAGTACCTCCATAACAATGCTAAAAAAGTGCTTGGAAGAGATTATGCTGTACTCGAAGACGTAGTGTCGATGAGTATTCGTGACAAGCTCTCTATAGTGAAAAGTGATCCGTATGAGTTAAAGCACATTAGAATTGTGTTAAACTATGGTCACACAATTGGGCATGCTATAGAAACACTGTCGCAACTTAGGGTGAGCCACGGAAGGGCCATAGCCGTTGGCATGGTTTATGAGAGTTGCATTGGGGAAGCGTTGGGGTATCACAAGTCCTATGTAACTAAAAAACTTAGGGAGCTGCTTCATTTACTGGGGTTGCCGACAAGGCTAGAGGATGTTGGGATAAGTCGTGGAGTAGATGCAGAGGTGTGGAAGGCTGTAATAGCTAGGGATAAGAAGATGCGCGAGGGCAAACTAACAGTGCCAATGCTAACTGATATTGGTAGCTGGAAACCTGCTGAAATGACTGTTGATGAGTTTATTGAGGTGTTTATGAAATGCGTTTAATAGACACAAAGACAGAACTCTATGGGCTGGTGGGTAGCGGGATATCCTATACACTCTCACCAGCTATACATAACTTCATATTTGAAAAAGCTGAGCATAATGCAATCTACTATCCATTCGATGTTCCAGAGGAGAAGTTCGATCAAATTATAAGAGCCTTGCTAGAGCTATGCAAGGGCCTTAACGTTACGATACCATATAAAGAGAGAGTAGTAGGTCATCTAAATTCCCTAGACGCAACAGCGGAAAAAACGGGTGCAGTAAATACCATCTTTAGGTGGAGGGGGTATAACACAGACTACATTGCGTTAAGGAAACTGATCTCTAAGTTCAAAAACCTAGTCTCGGGCTCTACATGCTATATATTTGGAGCTGGTGGAGTAGCGAGAGCGGTAGCTGTTGCACTAGGTGAGCTGGGGTGCGAGGCTATTGTTATAATCAATAGGACTTTGGAAAGAGCATTAAAGGTGGTGCACTTACTTAAGGCCAGGGGCTTTAACGCTTATGTTGGGAACAGCATCTGTAATGCTAGAGAATTGATAGTTGCAAATGCTACTCCCAACCCTGACTTTATTCCAGATAACTGTGTTGAAAATGCTAAGCTAGTTATAGAATTGGTTTACAGGCCCGTAGAGACATCACTTGTGAAAAGAGCAGCGGCAAAGAGAGTGAATGTGATAAATGGCCTTGAAATCTTGGTTGCACAAGCGGTTGAGTCTCAGAGAATTTGGTTGGGAATAGACTTCCCTGAGGAAGAGGTTGTGAGGTACCTCTATGCCAGGCAACTCGTTTGGTAAAGTATTCACAGTAACGACCTTTGGAGAAAGTCATGGATCGGTAGTTGGGGTAGTTATAGATGGTGTACCAGCAGGTCTTCCACTTACAGAAGAGGATATAGACTTTGAGCTACAGTTTCGTAAGCCTGGCTTACCCTATACCTCACCTAGGAGAGAAGAGGATAAGGCTAAGATACTCAGTGGGGTATTCAATGGGAGGACGACGGGGGCACCTATAGCTATAGTGATAGAGAATAAGGATGTGGTATCAGATTACTATGAAGAGCTGAAGTTCACTCCAAGGCCAAATCACGCTGATATGGCTTACATATTTAGATACGGATTTGAAAACTGGGATTATAGGGGTGGTGGTAGAGCAAGTGGTAGAGAAACTGTAGCAAGAGTTGTAGCAGGTGCTGTTGCAAAAAAACTTCTAATGCTCATAGGCACTACGATTGCGGCATGTGTAGAGTCTATTGGTGGAGAGGCAGTAGAAGGTGATATTAGTTTTGAAGATGCTTTGGCATCACGGTGCCTAGCTACAAGGGCTTGCAAAAAAGAGTACGACCATAGATTTCAAGTGCTACTCAAACGTGTTGTAGAGGAAGGCGATAGCTTAGGAGCTGTAGTTAGGGCTATTAGCATTTCGGTTCCCAGGGGGTTGGGGGAACCAGTTTTTGATAAAATCAAAGCTGACCTAGCAAAGGCAATGCTATCAATACCTGGTGTTATAGGATTTGAAATGGGGCTGGGGTTCAGAGCCACACTAAAGAGAGGTAGTGAGGTGTCAGATGAGCTTATGATTAAGAATGGGGAGATTCACTGGAAACACAACTTCTATGGCGGGGTTCTGGGAGGGATAACTACTGGTGAGCCTCTGCTCTTTCGCGTTGCATTCAAGCCAACGAGCTCTATAAGAAAGCCTGTTAGAACAGTTGACCTAAGGACGTTGAAAGAAATGGAAATCACTATTAGGGGCAGGCACGATCCCTGCATAGGTTTAAGAGGAGTGTCTGTAGTAGAGGCAATGACAGCGATAGTGTTAGTAGATCACGCAATGAGAGCAGGGCTCGTACCAACAACAAGGCTATCTCAAAAAGATGTTGAGGTTTTGACTGAGAGGTGGGAGAGGTATAAGAGGAATGTCTGCATGGGCTGGGGTATCAATAGTTAACGCTCTTCCATCTGGGCTTGGAGCAACGGCTGCAATCAATCTAAAGGTACTTGCCAATATCGTTAAAGAGCCTAGTGAATGTGAGGACAGTCCATCGCCCCCCTCATCCAGGCCATACTAAGCTACTTTAAGTTAAGGTATGGCATTGCGAAACCTTGTGTAAAAATCTTATCTCAGGTTCCTCCTCAAGTGGGTTAAAGAGTAGTAGTGCGGTTGCCATTGCCCTTATTAAAGCACTTACACAGAGGTATGAAATATATGAGCCAAGTATGCCACAGTTAGCTGCAGAACTCTCAAAGCTAGCTGAGGTATCGTTTACAGGGGCTCTAGATGATGCTACCGCTGCTTACTATGGCGGAATAGCATTTACAGATAACAACAACATGAAGGTGTTCAGGGTCTGTGATATTAACGAAGATTCTAGTGTTGTGATACTGATACCCAGTAATGTTGTTAGACCTAAGATAGACATTAATGAGATGAGGAGGTATGGTAGCTTCTTTCAATATGTATTTGATCGAGCACTTCAAGGAGACATTTACGGTGCTATGACGTTAAACGGAATAGCTATTGCAAGAATTCTCTATAGCAGATTAGAGGGGGTGGTTATGAAAGCACTAAAGCTTGGGGCACTCGCGGCAGGTGTTTCAGGTAATGGACCCGCCCTCTTTGCAGTGTGTAGGAGAGGTGATGAGGGGCCCTTCATAGAGCTTTTTTCAAGACATGGAAAGGTGTTGTTGGCAAGGTTTGCTAGGCTAGGTGAAGGTGTTTGAAAGCTTTAGTAAAGCCATCGAGAGTTTGGGGGCGCATACAAGCCCCTCAATCCAAGAGCCTCGCAATTAGGTACGTACTCTCCTCCCTCATGACAAATGTAGAGCTCTTCGACCTTGTAGAGTCAGAGGACGTTATTGACGCTATGAATGCTGTAGCAGTGTTTGGTGTAAAGCGGGAGGGTGCAAGGTTTCTCAAACCTGTAGAGCTATCACTGCGGAGTAGCAGTGTGTTCATAAGGGCTTCTGCAACAGTATTGAGAATGCTAATACCTATAGCAGCTGTTGTGGGTGGGAGACTTCGCATTGATGTTGGTGAGACGTTGAGAAGGAGACCTATAGAGACTCTTATTAGTGTGCTTTCAAGCCGAGGAATAAGGTTCTCAAGTACAGCACCACCACTTGTAATGGAGGGAGGGCTGAGGGATAGCGTTATCGAGATAGAGGGTGGCGAAAGCAGTCAGTATGTCTCAGGGTTTATGTATGCTTTTGCACTCAGCGGAGGAGGCACAATATTACTGAAGCCGCCGACCCCCTCTAAGAACTATGTCTACTTAACAGCTCAAGTTTTGAGTGAAGCTGGTGTTAACGTGAAGATCTACGAGAACAGAATAGACATTGACACTTCAAAGGATTTGAAGAGCATCAGCACGAAGGTTCCAGGAGACTTTCTGCTAGCTTCATTCTATGTTGCAGCATCTCTTCTCACAGGAGGCGAAATAGAGGTCTATGGATTGCCAAGATCAGGGCAGCCCTATGACCCTCATATTATTGTCAACGCCTATAGAGATATGGGGGCGTACACAATGTATGAGGATGGTGTGTGGAGAGCTAAGGCTGCTGAGGAGTACAAAGCAATTAGTATTGATGTGGATCAGGATCCTGATTTAGCACCTTCAATAGCAGCCCTAGCCTCAGTAGCACAAGGCGATACCGTTATGGAGAATGCTAGGAGGCTTAGGATTAAGGAAAGTGATAGAGTTGAGACATTAGTTACAGTACTACGTAAATTTGGAGTTGTGAGCTGGTTTGATGGTAACAACATACACATTGTCGGTGGGAACTTGAAGAGCACTAACATTGCTTGCCCTGATGACCACAGAGTGGCAATGTTAGCAGCAGTGCTGGCAACTAGAGTTGGTGGGGAAGTGGATAAGGCAGAGTGCGTGAATAAGAGCAACCCATCCTTTTGGGCAGACCTATTGAAAATTAATGCAAGGGTTTCCTTGAATCATGTGTAGATCCATGAGGTGCTAGGGGTGTTAAGGAAGCGTCCCTATGTAGTTGCCTCAGTGCCGATAAGAAACAATAATGATTTGCATGTCGCATTTAGCATAGCAGACGCAGATTATGTTGAGTTAAGACTAGATTACCATGAAGATCCTCTGAAGCTAAACTATGAAGAAATGAAGGGTAAGCGCATCATAATGACTTTGAGGGAACTTGATGAAGGTGGGCACAGGGGGTTTGAACCAAGTGCAAAAAAGAGGTTAATTGATGTGTGGAGGTCTCTAGGCCTGCTTTACGATATTGAATTGAGGTTTGTTGAGAAGTATGGCGTTGAATATGATGGTGCTATAGTTTCCATCCACATATTAAACGGAAGGCCATCTATAGATGAGGTAGTAGCAGCAGTTTCTAAATACATGGACAAAGCGTTCGCAGTCAAGGTAGCGCTGAGGCCCTTCAAGGGCTACAAAGCATTTCTCGCCTCATTACTAGAGTTAGGAGAGAACATTGCAGTAATGCCTATAGGTGTTGACGAAGTAGAGCGAATAGCCTTTGCATTACTGGGGTCCAAGCTTGTTTACGGCTATGTGACGCAACCTACAGCATTAGGGCAGCCGCACTACAAAAAGCTTCTTAAAGTGCTAGAGCTTCTTTATGTAGACTAGGCACTAGAGCCTAAATCTTCTTCCTGTACCTACCCCTGCAAGCTTTTTCTCCCAATCAGCTCTTACCGTTTGTCTCTGCAGACCACAAATGTGGTTCTGAATAGATGTGGGGAACCAATGAACCCCCTAAAGGGAGCCCTCGCCCCTTAAGGGTGGGGAGGAGGTCAGCGCAAGCCGCGATTATGGCTAGCGTCTCAAAAACCGTGCCACTCCTCGTTTTAACAACAAATACGTCATCTTTTTTCTCAATGTGCTCAACCTCATCAATAAATACTTCAGTACCAAAGGACACAGCTTGCTGCTGAATCTTCAACTAGGTTTATTCCAGGGGCTGCGTCAAAGCCAGGATAATTCTCTATTAAGCTAGCATATGAGAGCTGGCCACCAATATCAGTAGTAACAACACACTCTAAGACCTTGCCTAGCAACATAAAGAGCTGCTGAGAAACCTGCTACACCCCCACCAATAATCACAACATTAAATCTTTCAACATCTTTCACATTACCACACCATACTCAATAAGCAAATAACTTTGGCAAATTAAAAGCATTTTGATTGTGAACTAGTAATGAGGGCACTTGATAGTGTGATAAGGATTTAAATTACTGTAGTACAGTGTTAGTGAGGCAGGTATTATGATTGCTGTCGTTCTTGCCGCTGGCTATGGTACTCGACTAAGACCTCATACTACTGAAAAGCCTAAAACGCTAATAGAGCTTGAACCTGGTGTCACAATCTTTGATTACATAGTAACTGTTCTAAAGGAGGTTGGGGTTACAAGTATATATGTGGTGACGAGAAGAGAGTTTGTACCATTCTTTAGTGAGAGAAATGATGTAAGGGTTCTGGTAGCCGATGTGGCTGAGGATGATGGGAATCTCTGGACGCTTTACCAAGCATTAAGTACATTGAAGGGACAAGGTGTGGAAGAAGATATACTCTTGACAATGTCGGACCACATTTATGAAGTTAATATCGTTAAGAAGCTTGTTAAAGTAGCTATGGGGAGCAGTTCAAAGCTGTATCTATGCCTCGACAGGCTTATTAGAGGTAGAGATGCTGTAGAGGGATTGAAGATAGTTGTTGACGGGCATAGCGTAGTTTTATCTGGTAAGAACATTCCTCCATATAGTGGCATTGACACAGGTGTCTTCTTCATACCAAAGAATCTGTACAGCTACATAGAAATGGTTGTTAATAGGAAGAGTAGAAAGGCCTCACTAGCAGACCTAGTAAATACGCTAGCAAAGATTGGCATCGTTAGCTATGTAGATGTTTCTGGGCTTCTCTGGCAAGATGTGGACACGGTTGAGGATATTGAGAGGGCGAGGAAGCTCTACTGGAGGATCTTGGCGAGAAACCTGGTAAAGGAAACTGATGGAATTGTGTCCAGGTATATTATACAGAAGGATATCTACGCTAGTTAGCATTGCATTGTACAAGTCGAGGATATTTGTGAACCCAAATATCGTAACACTTGCAGTATTTGCGATAGGCATGTTAGCCTCAGTGCTAATATTCATGGGCTACGAAGCTTACGGAGCTCTACTGGCTGTCCTCTCATCAATTCTAGATGGGGTTGACGGAGAGCTTGCACGCTTATACAGAGCTCAGACACGCTTTGGAGCTCTACTAGATACAACACTTGATAGAGTTGTTGATGTAATGCTACTCACAGCAATGTTTCACCAGCTACTTGTAGTAAACGCCTCTTTTCAGCAAACATTGCTATACACAGTAGTGTTTGCTTTAGCCATCTCTGGATCCATGTACGTAAGCTATGTTAGCAATGCTCTTGAGGATAGGGAGTGCCTAGCAAAACTCCGCAGCTCTTTCCCATGGGCCACAAGAGATGCTAGAATATTTGTTGCTACTATAGCAACACTACTCAAAGCCTACACTTGGGCTTTTATCTACATTGCTATAGCTACCTGGCTCTTTACTATAAGAGCACTGCTACATAGCTTAGGAAAAGGTGGCTTAGCTGGGGCAAAGTTCTTCGTAAGGCCAAAGCCACCCTCTATCACTCCTAGACCCGCTAGGGCGTATACAGTGCTCTTAGAAGAAATAGTAACTTACGCAATACCACTCATAATTCTGCTTTACCTTGTAAACATTGCTTTAGACAAAACCTCTTATTACGCAAAGGTAGAGCTCTCTAGCATTTATGCATTGGTTTGGCAAGCCATAGCAACTGTCGAAATAGCATTGATTGTGTACCTAGCATACAATGTTTTAAAAAGGCTTGCAGAGCTCTTCATAGTGCTAAAGGATAGCGTTATTGAGAGAATATGGGTTACACCATCAGTATACGCAAAACTCGTGAAGAGAGCACTGCTGCTCATAGCCATAATATTATCCGCCTACCCCCTAAACTACGCAATGTCACTAGGAAATGTAGAGGAGGAGTTGAGGGACTTAGGAAACTACATGGTTACAGCAGTAGCATTAATAGTACTGTTCTTCCTTATAATAGACGTTGCAAAAGCGTTCGAGCACTTGATACAGAAGTACATTGCTAAGAGGCATGTCAAGCTGTAGCCGCTTCGCAAGCTACAAATGACTTAGCACCACTCTGAAACACTCTTCTGTATTACTTTGCTGGTAATTGATGTTTTAGAGTTGACTCTGTAAAAGATATAAAGATATAAGCCTTTGCATAATAAAATATAGCTGGCGAGGTTGCGGTGGTGCTTGATTTAAAGCTTAAGTTAGCTAAGCCCTATGTCTATGAAAATGAGGTTGATCTCATACCCTTTGCTGTGACTCTACATGGGTACTCCCCCTCATCAAGCCCCTCTCGCTACCTAATAGCGCTGGACTCCAGCTGGTCTATGGATGGAGCCAAGTTCTTTGTTGGTAAGTACAGCATTCTTTCACTTATTGACTTGCTGACGCCGAGCGACATGATCTCTGTTTACAGCTTTAACGCAGATGTCAAGAAAGTGGCGGAGGTTAGAGGCTCTACAAGTGCTCTTGAAGTGCGCAGGGCCATTATGGATATTAGGCTGGGGGGTGGGACAGACATTTACAAAGTTCTCCAAGTGCTGTACAGAGACGCTGGGGGTGTTGGGAGTAGCGCTAGCGATGTGAAGGTGATTCTGGTGACAGACGGTATGCCCACTGTTGGTGTGAGGGACAGGGGCAAGATCCTCGAGATGGCGTCTAAGCTAGGTGAGGCGGTGTCCACAGGGCTTGTGATAGGCGTTGGCAGGGAGTATGATGAGCAACTGCTACTCGAGATCTCAAAGAGGGTTAGGGGAGAGTATGAGCACTTGTCAGACGTTCTGCAAATGCCTGAGGTGTTCAAAACCTTTGTAGTTTCCCGCAGAGCCATTGCCGCAAAGAGTGTGAGACTTTTCGTAAAGCACATACCAGGGGCCGCAGTGAAGGTGTATACACATGAGGCGTACTATGATGGTGATAGCGTGGTCGTGAACCTGGGCTCTGTATACCACGGCGAGAAGGTTACAGTGTTTGGCGAGCTAGTTGTTGCTGGGGGCCTGTCAAGAGGGGTTAAGCACATAGCTAACATCACCGTCAGGTACATCGATGGAGATGGGGAGGGGCGGGAGCAGGGAGCGACAGTGTCCGTAGCTGTTGTGGACAAGTCTGCGGCCTCCCCCATAGCACTGGACGAGAGGCTGTTCCAGGAGGTCAACTTAGTGAAGGTTGCTAAGATCATAATGGATTCTCTGCAAAAGCGTGGAGTGAGGGACCTGAAAAAATTTATCAGTGAAATTGCGAACTCCACAGCTTCGCTAGAGCTTAGAGAGCTTTACAGTAAGACGATAGACTTGAAGGAGAGGGTGGAGAGAGAGGGGATGAGCGGGGAAGCGGCAAAAGCCCTAGTAGCCCTAGTAGCAAAAATTCTCTCAGGAAAGCTGGAGTAGGGTGAGAGGCTTGTGATCGAGATTATGATAAAGAGCGTGTTTAGCCCACCAACAACTCTAAAATTGAAGGAGGGAGAGTACATAATAGGGAGAGACCCCGCGTGCCAAGTAGTTTTGCCAGACCCTTACGTATCTAGAAAGCACGTAAGGCTCTTTTATAGAGATGGGAAGTGGTATGTAGAGGATTTGGGGAGTAGAAACGGCACCTACATCAATGGTGAGGATATAAGAGGTAGAGGAGCTGTAGAGGTTAAGCCAGGGGTAGAGATGATACTAGGTCTGTCAGTAATAGTTGTAAAGTAATGAGGATTTGGGTACCAATAAAGGAAAATGTTTATATTTTATTTACGTATACTATATAAGATGACGTGTTTATGGTTTTAAGGCTATGTAGAGAAGTTGATGAGTTAAGCACGCTTCTACTTGGTAACCCAGAGGTCTTAGCTCAGCTTCTCTTATCTAAAAACAGGAAGACCATTGCGTATTCTGTGGGGGTTGCGAATAAACTACATGACGATATAATTAGCAAGTTTGATTTGTGTAGTGAAGACAGGGTGTGCTATGTGCGGATAACAGTAAGTGATAAGTATGTTTTGCGAGTTCTTACAGTAAGAGATTCTATTGTTGCTACCTCAAAAGAAGTTGGAGAAAAGGTGGAGTTAGTGGGTCTTAAGGCGTTTGAGGAATTGGAGAAGGCACTCAAAGGAGATAATGTTATCAAGGTGGTTATAGAGGAGATAGGAGTTGAAAATTTAGGTGCAGAACTTGTCAATAGGTTGAGGGACTGTTATTCAAAAGCTGTGAAGGACTTTATTGCTATTTGGATGAATAAAGGAGTTTACGGTTATGCAGTGGATAGTGTGTTATCCGATAAAGGGGCTTACATGTACGTCTTTAAAGCTAGGAATACCGCTATGGGTACACAGCATGTCTTAAAGATTGTAAGAGAGGATGTCGCATTAACGGGGAGGTACATGGACTATCTGAGGGGGTATGCACAAGCATTTCTCGCTCTCTCTGTAATGCAAAAAGATCTAGAGATGCTGCTTAGTGTAAGGGGGCTTAACGAGAGGTTGGCAGAGAGGCTTGTAAAGTTTAGAAAGAACATTGTGCTACCCATGGCGATAATTGTCCCAAGTAATGGAGCTAGCATTACGAAGTACATTACAAGTCCTCCAGCAGTTGTAGAAGAATATGGGAGCTTAGGGGATCTAGAAAGCTATGTAAAGGAGGGGAGAAGAGTGAGCTATGAGGAGGGTATGTACATATTTTATCATATTACAGGAGCTGTTGCACTAACGCATAGCGTTGCTATACCACACCTTGACATAAAGCCTAGGAACATAATACTATTTGGTGACTCTACAGAACCCTTTGGATATACAGTAAAGATCAACGACTTCTCGGGGTCTTTAAACATACCTGGGCGTGGCTGGGAGCTTAGGAGAATTACCCCAGCCTATGCAGATCCACTAGCAATAATTACTGGTTTTGGGGATTACGATTATGACGTGTACAGCATAGCTATGACAATTATATACACCCTTACATCAAGCATTCCTAAGCACAGACTCTATCTAAATACCCTGCTTCTAAATGACTTATACAACTTGGGATTGCCGCTTCCACCATTAAGTGAGGAAGAGCAGGATCTTAGAATATTTGCTGAAAAAGTGTCGGAAATTATTGCTAGTCATTCTAGGGAAAAGCTTAGAGAAGTACTTCAGAAAATGTCTAGTGATGTTGCAAAGTTAGATGAAAAGTACATTGCGACACTGCTTCAGGACATACCCAAGAACATTATGCTAATACTGTTTAAAGGCCTTAGCTTAAAGAAGGAGGATAGGTATAGGGATGCAATTGAACTCTATGTGGATTTGGAGAAGGCTCTCCAAGGAGCCTTTAAATGGCTATAGTTATGCTAGTTATGTCCCTCCAGAACTCCTTCATATCTTTAACACTAACACTATTTGCATTAAACTTCAATAAGGCTTTAGTCAGCTCTAACCCTAATCTGTGATCTAAAACCAGTGGTATTACTAAGTCTGCACTATATCGCCTAATTCTATAGTCCTTTTCTGGTGCATAGCCTGTGCTGACCTCCTCCCCGCCCTAAAGGGCGAGGGTTCCTGCTATTACGGGGAGGTTTGGGATTACATCTCCCCGCCTTGGGGATTTAATCCCGGGCCGGGTCTCCGGCCCATTACCCCTATCCCTCTCGGGACTCGGGGTAAGGGGGCTAACCAAGCAGTTGTAGCAGCAAGACTAGGTGCAAAGGTGTTTTTTGTTGGTAGAGTTGGTAACGATTTTATAGGGCCAATGCTTTTAGAGAACCTTAGGAGCAACAATGTTGACGTTAGCTACGTTACTGTAGATCAATCAACGCATACTGGTGTAGCATTCATTTTACTCAATTCAAGGGGGGAGAACATGATTGCTGTTGCACCAGGTACTGACAGCAGGGTTTCCACAGAGGATGTTGACAGGGCGACGCAAGCAATAAGAGCCTCACAAGCCCTGCTCCTCCAGCTCGAAATACCTATAGAGACTGTTGTTTATGCTGCTAGGAGGGCTTGGGAATCAGGTGCTGTGGTTGTGCTTAACCCTGCCCCAGCTAAGCCCCTTCCAGAGGAGGTCTATAGGTATGTGCACGTCATGACGCCGAATAGAGTTGAGCTCGCTATGCTTACAGAGGGTAAGCAGTCTCAGAGTCAGAGCATGGGGTTAAGCGATGTTGTGAAAATGGCTCAGACACTTGTGGACAGGGGTGTGAAGAGTGTTGTGGTAACGCTAGGTAGGGGTGGGGCACTTGCTGTGACACAGAATAGTGCTGTTCACATACTCGCCTTTGAGGTCTCCCCAGTTGTGGATACAACTGGTGCAGGTGATGTTTTTACAGCTGCTCTTGCAGCAGCTCTTGCGGAGGGTAGGGGAATAGATGAGGCATGCTTATTTGCAAACGCAGCTGCTACAATAAAGATTACTAGGTTTGGCGCTCAATCAGCTCCCACAAGGATTGAGGTAGAGAGGTTTGTAGCGTCTGCAAGAGTTGATGTGAGGAAGCTAGAGTAGCGTTTGCTACTCAAAGCCTATTTACCTTTCTCAGCAGAACACTCTTCTAGGCTAGGTGCCTCTCCATGGCTGTTAGCACAGTGCTTTTCGATATTGATGGGACTCTCGCACTACTCCCTATTGACTGGGGTGGCATTCTAAGGCTTGTTCAGGTTGAGAGCTGCTCTGCTAACAGCTTTCTGGGCTTTGTCTACAAGTGTCATGGGACAGAGTCTTTTTTGAGAGTGCACAGAGTTTTGAGGGAGCTAGAGCTAAGGGCTGTGAGCAGCCTGGTTATCCTAGATGACTCACCTAATTTAGTTAAGAAGCTGTGCAAAAGGTATTCACTAGGGTTTGTCACTATGCAGTGTAGAGAAGCCGCTGACGCTCTTCTGAACAAGCTTGGACTGAGCAGCTGTGCAAAGGTGGTGTTAGCTAGGGAGAGCGCTAGGAATAGGGTTGAGCAAGTGGCAAAAGCCATGAAAACCCTGGGGGTGGAGCCCAGTGAGGTGCTTTTCATAGGGGACAAGGTCTTGGACGGTTTTGCGGCCTACGTTAACGGCGCTAAGGCTGTTGTCGTGCTGAGGGGAGGCACATGTGATAGGGTTAGCGATACTGATTACATTACCGAGGACCTAGAGGCGCTGGGGATACCTGTGGTAAAGAGCCTTGGGGAAGCGCTTGAGCTCTCTGCTAAATTGGGGTGGATCGAGTCTCCATGACCATTACTAAGGTTTTTCATGTCGACCCCCTGAACCCTAATCAAAAGGCTTTAGAGCGCTGCTGCGAGATTCTGAGGAGCGGGGGGATAGTCGCTTTTCCAACAGAGACTGTCTACGGCCTCGGAGCGCTTGCCTCCAATGGGGAGGCTGTTAAGAAGATTTTCCTCGCTAAGGGGAGGCCTGTTGACAATCCGCTGATAGTGCACATAGCTAAGCTTGGGCAACTCTATGAGGTTGCCGAGGGTATTCCTGAGGATGTGCTAGATGCTGTTGAGACCCTTTGGCCAGGGCCCTTCACAGTGCTCCTAAGGAAAGGCCCTTGCGTAGTCAAGGAGGTTACAGCAGGGCTATTAACAGTAGCTGTGAGAATGCCTGCACACCCAGTGGCATTAAAGCTAATAGAGTGCGCAGGGCCAATAGCAGCGCCTAGTGCAAACATCTCTGGAAGGCCAAGCCCGACAACAGGCTTTCACGTAATGGTGGACATGTTTGGAAGAGTAGACACAATTATAGATGCTGGGGAGACTCTATACGGAGTAGAGTCTACAATTATAGACGTTACAGCAAAGCCCTACAAGGTTCTGAGGCCAGGAGCCCTACCCGTAGAGAAGCTTGTTGAGGTGCTGAGGCAGGAAATTGCCGTGCCAGAGCAGGCAAGGGGCTTGCAAGAGTGTGAAGAGGCACGGGCGCCGGGGATGAAGTACAAGCACTATTCTCCAGAAACTCCAATAGTGCTTGTGGAAAGCCCTAACCCTACCAAGGTTATTGAGAGCCTTGTGGAGAAGCTGGAGAGGAATAGTGAGAAGCTCGCCCTCGTGGTCTCCAGGGAGACTGCGGAGAGCTTAAAACTCGCAGCAGCTAAGCTAATCACATACGGCTCAAGAGAAAACCTCTTTGAAGTTGCGAAAAACCTCTTCAAGGTGCTGAGAGAGCTAGACTCTATTGGCGCTAACTTAGCGATTATAGAGGGTGTTGAGGAAAAGGGGCTTGGCCTAGCCGTAATGAATAGGCTGAGAAAAGCCGCAGTAAAAATCATAAAACTTTGAATGTAACTTATTAGCGATAGAAGGGTATTGCCCCTATGAACTCAACGCCAACAGTGAGATCTGCATCATTTTTGTTACCACTTTGGTAAGGGTCTTGAAGCGCTACTGCTATCCAGTACCTACCAGCCCCTGGTATTGGTACATATACTGTTTGCGATAGCTTTACAAAGTAGTTGTCTCTACCAAAGTCTGTCACATAGGTTTTGTGGTAGTTGCAGATCTCCTGATACCTATACTCCCTAACAATGTACTCATTCCCTTTATCGTCTAGGAGGACAACTCTCAAAACCCAGTCCGTCCTATCAATATCCTCAAGCTGGTTAACATCTGGGTAAGAGTTGTCGTGAAACAGTATATTAATGAAGAGAAGAACGCCAGAGTACTCAGAGCCGTCTATAGAGCCATCCTTGTTACCCAGGGCCTCCCCTATCTGCAGAAGCCTTAGCACAAGCGGCTGTGTGCTGTAATCACTGTAATCATTTGGCGTGCCCGTCTCCCCCGGCCACAAATCATCAATCTTATCGCTGCTCCCATAATAAACATCCTCTGTTACTAAGACAATATCGCTCACACCATTTCCGTCAACGTCTCCCACGTATATGAATGGATAGTAGCTTGTCTCTCCTGTAGGGCTCTGCGAAGATGCCATCCTCATGAAGTTTGCTACGTAGCCTGCAACTCCGTTAAACTCTATACTTAGGTTAAGCTCTGAGTCGACTCCGTAGTACCAAAAGCCTACAGCTGGTAGTGAGACGCCGCTACAGTCCTGCTGGTTTGTTGATGAGCATGCTATCACCTGGTTCCCCCTCCGAATCTTTATATACCCTGTGAAGTTATTTATGAGGATCCTCCAACCATTTTCAGCAAGGGATATCCACCTGTTGCCAGCTCTAAATCCTATACCCTGGCTCTTAGGTCCTGCTAACAGTAGTGAGAACCTCGTCGGCGTTCTTATCCCTGATCTGTTTTCCAGCACCCAGCTAGGGTCATAGCCAACTATGGCAACACCAAATGGTAGGGGTTGCCCTGACTCTGTATATATCGATTCGTTGTTGAGCTCCGACTCCTGGCCAGGTGGTAGGAGCAGGAGCTGCCCCCCAGATCTCATCCCCAAGATGCTTGGGTTATTTGTATAGGGCTTTGCCACAAGGTTTGGTGGGACAGCAAACTGCTTGACTAGATCCGTCGGCGACTTCACGTCAAATGTTATTGGTATTAGGTGCACTGATGTTGTGTTCATTACTCTCGCTCTGATCATGGGCCTGTATATGTTTATAACAACTCCCTCAGTGTTTATGACAGCGACAAAGTCGTAGTCATAGTATGGCGGTATGCATTGTAATTCTGAGCCCGCTTTTACAACATTGCTTGGACAGCCAGCCTCCGCAGGAGTTAGAATTTGTAGCGAGCCTTCAGCTCTATTTCTAACAACGACCTTGTCTATAATCAGATCACTACCACCTAAGTTGCGTAGTACCTTAGCCCCCATTGTTTCATTGAGCATCAGACTATAGGGGTTTGCCTTGTAGCTATACTCTGCAACACTTCTAAGCCCTGTTATTGTTGTCTGTGTAGCTCTAGCCATTGATAGCACGAGGTATGAGAAGATGCTGAGAATAACTGTTGCAACTAGGAATGCTAGTATCAGTGTCGAGACTCCTCTTCTCAGAGGCCTCATCATTATCATCACCTACTGGTTAGCGTCATACCTACATATGATAAGCCGAGTAATATATCTGCATCATTTCTGTACCCAGTATTTGAATAAGGGTCCACAAGCTCTACAAATGTCTGAAACTCCTTGTCCTCGTTGGGTATGTACACTAAGAAGTCCTTCGCTATGTAGGATACCTGGAAGGGCACTACGTTTCTATATCTACACAGCTCGTAGTAGCTCAAAGAGACACTGTATCTCACATCACCTGTGACAGGGTCTACGAGCCCAGCTCTCATTATAACCCTATTGTCATTGTCGCTTACATCATCTTGAGAATTGTCCCAGTAGAAAAACCTTATGCTGAGCACAGCTGTTGAATACTGTGAGCCTCTGACAGTACCAACAACAAGCCTTACTGGTTTTAGTGAGGAGTCTAGGGCTAGTCGCCCAAACCGCGGATTAATGTCATTAAAAGTACTGCTTCTGCCCACTGTAAAGTCCTGGGTTATGAAAATTGTTTCAGTGTTGCCATCTGCATCTATATCCCCAACAAAGAGGTAGGGGTCTAATCCAATGACTTGCGGGGCTGTGCTAGTAGTGTTTGTATAGAGCTTAATGGCGTCAGCAGTGCCAGTCATTGTAACCCTACACTGCTTACCAGTGTTTATATAGCATGGGTATATCCCTGGACTCGCATCAGCATTGTTTATTCGCAGAGTACCTGCAAAGCCCTCTACCTTTAGCCTATACCTCAAGGCGCCAGCTCTCGCAAGGCTCACATTTGTCCTACCGTCATAGACATAGTTCCCAGAAGCACCGAAGCCTATGACCAACAGGTTGAGCTTGTTGCTAATAGGGTTAAGCCCTACTATGACTAGAGAGGCATTAACTCTAGCACTCACAGAGGTGCTACTACTGTCTATGCTTAGCCTCATGGGCATGGTAGTGTTGATAGCATTGGAATAGAGCATGCTTTTGTCGTAAAGCAGTTCCACTAACGTACTAGTGCTACTAACCTTTACTCCGCCATAAAGCACTATCATGGGGATTCCAGTAGCCTTCTCAGCATACGCCTCAATTCTAGAGCTAATTGCGAAAACCCTGCCACCCTCCGTCACAACCCCAACAGGTTTGTAGCCAACCACTCCTGTCGAGTTACATACTACAAAGATGCTGCTCCCAGGCACAGCAACACGTGATGGTGTAGAAGTGCAAATACCACTACTAGCAATACTCATCACAACTATGTCACCACTTGAGTTAACCACTACAACCTCCTCTACCCTTGCAGGCGCAGACCCGACATTCAGCACCTCTAGTACCGTATCTTTGCGCATTATCACCACAAGCTGCTCTACACCACCGAGAACTGCACCAGTAGCTGTAGAAGGGGCGTTGCTTAGTAGAGGGACAGCGTTGAGAATCACATAGGCTAGGGCAATGGATAGCAATGCAAACGCTATAGTAGCAGCCACAGCCTCTCCAACGCCTCTCCTACAGACAACTACACGCCTTACTACCATCACAATCACCTGTAGGGCAGTATAGACAGGTTCTCTATGTACAGCGTAAGCTCTACACAGTCATAGTAGCTTGAACCGTCTCTCAAGTAGTTATAGGGGTCTTGAAACGCTATAAACACGTAAAACTCCCTATCAACACCCTGCTGCAACGGTATGAACACAACAGCACTCTGCGCTTGTGCTGTTGGTGGGTAGGTGTCCTCATACCTAGTCAACTCCATAAACATGAAGCTCCTGTAGGAGTACACCCTAAATACATTGCCATCCCTGTACACAAGCCCCACAAACATTATGGGTAGGTCGTTCTTTGTGCCCTCAGCATCGCGACCCTCAGCATCGTGAAACCTATAGTTAACAGCTATAGCTACAGCTGTGTACTGCTTACTAGATATCGAGTAGTTGTATATTAGAGCAAAGGGCTTTGTAGAGTAGTCAAGTCCGCTAGTACCGCCATCAGGTGTGCTTGATAGGGATGACCTGAAGCCCATGTCAATTGTTGTGAAGAGTATGCCTGCGAATCCCCTGTTCTCTACAGTGTTCATGATCATGGTGTAGGGGTTGTAGCTGGTCTCCCCAGTTCTATCCCTGCAGTACACCTCAATTCTATCTGCTGTTCCACTCAAGTAGAGACCTGTACTTGCATATGCAGACAAAAACGTGTAGTTTGCTACATCTTGACTTGGTTTACTTACCCATGTATTGCCAATTCGTAGTACACCTCTAGAATCTGTACTTCTGAACCCATATATCTTGACTCTGGATAGTGTTGAGCTTGAGCAGGGGCTGTAGCCAAGTGTTGTAAACATTATGTTGAATTTTGAAGTGTTTCTAGGGTCGTAGCCAAACCATAGATTGTACACAGTACCTATGTTCACAGTTATACTCCCAGAAGAGGTGCTTCTAAGACCCCACACATATGATCCACTCATCCCTTTTGATGCGGTCGTAGTGCTATCTATGATTAGTCTTGTTGGGTTTGTCATACTGTCTAGCGTTGCTATTGTGAATCCCTTAGCTTGGAGTAGTGATAGGTTCCACACTTGGTCAGCACTGGTTATTGGCATGGGAAGTGCTGTGATTATCTTTTCCCCCGCCCCTCTTACAATACCAATGCCTGTGCCTGGTTCCAGTGATGATTGTATAGTTCTTGGGGAGACTATCTCAGCTGGTATTACTGCTCCAAGCCGGGTTACAATGTATAGTGCTACAGTACTTGGTTTTACACAGCCTTGGAGTGCTGGCTTAAGTGATTTACTTAGGTTAAGCACTCTTTGATACCCTGAGGGAATGGTGGTTTCATTAGGCTTTACATTCACGGTTTTCACACCCTCTTCGCTACACACTATGAGAGCCACTACACTCTCTATGTCTAGCTGCTTCCCACCGTGGTTCACTATGAGGAGCCCCGAGCTAGTTTCATTGAATATTGCTAGCACTTGTTCTGAGACTCTTTGAGCAACCCCTATAACCACATCAGAGAGCTTAGTACTATAAGACTCCTTTACGTTGCTAGTGTATGACGTGTAGAGGTATGCTGACAGAGGCAGTATGAAGGCTAGGAAGAGTGTTGCGAAGACCGCTACTATGATTATGTTGCCCTGCCCTCTTCTCACGAGATTCTCACCTCATACACATTAACAAGGTATAGGTTGTTGCTAAACAGAGTGAAGATAAAAACCCTGACCATTTTCACACCTATCGGTAGAGAAACCCTAAATATAGTGTTGCTAGTGCAAAGCCCAGGTATTGATGCAAGGTTGCAGACATTTCTAACAGTGCATATAGGCACGTAACCCGCTGTGGAAATGCCATAGCCCCTGGCCCTAATGAAGTTTGCAAGGGTTGTGATGCTACCACCATAGGGCACGTAAATTCCATTCGGATCCCCTAGCCTAAACTGCTGTGCAGAGGGGCAGTCGCCCCTCTCATCACACATAACGCCGTTGGTATCTGCCGCAGGGTTGAAGTACTGTACTGAACTGCACTGCAGGTACTGCGTATCTGCGGCAATAGCTATGAAGAAGTCTGTTCTTGAGCCATCTAACCTCTTCAGCAAGAGCCATAGCCTACCCCTAGTATCATCGTAGGTAACGAGGTTTACAAACGTGTTGCTAATCTCAGAGTTCAGCGTATTAATTAGTAACGCTTGCTCTCTATAGCTAGAAACTGTTGAGCCAACGAGGCTGATCATGGCGATGCCTATGACAAGGGCGAGGCCAATCAGCACAACTGTGGTCAGCAACTCGCTTTGCGCTTTCCCCACTATCTCCACACTCCATCACCTAAACCTGTAGTCATATATGTCAACAACGTGAGGAACACCATTAACTATGCTCACGATGTAGAGCCTCAACCTACCTATCTTCTTAGCTGGGGCCTGCCCAATGTAGATCGCATGTGCGTAGCCCTCCATATGCAGATTGTTGCTGTCTAGCTGAAGCACAACCTGCTTTACCTCACCAGTAGCTGGGTTTAGGAGGGTCCAGCCCTCAACCCTTATGTAATTGCTATCGTACCAGTGATCAATAACTGTTTGCCCGCCGTAGGTAAGTCTTACAAAGCCTGGGGGCTCTGGATATATCTCGACTGCTAGGCTAGAGCGGAAGTCTGTTATTGACACAGCTACAACAGGTGATATCGTAACCCACTGGTTTGAAGCAAGGAGCGCTCCATTGAGGTAAACAGCCAGCGCATTCGCATTGAATGTGAGTATCCATGCACCCTGCTGCCCGTTTGGCAGGGTCTGGGGCGTCAAGTCTATTTTGCCTGTGGTGGTGTCAACATCTATTCTAACGACATCGCCTAAGCTAAGCGTAATCGGGGTCCCGCCAACGAACATGTGAGGCCCACTAGGGTTGCCTAGGTAAGCCACCTTGAACTGCACTGTCCCTGTTAGCCTCCACCTCCTGTTGTTTGCATTGAGCATTGTGCTTGCATAGCCTACCGCATAAGGCTTTGCCTGCACTAAGCTCATCTTAGTTGATGCGTAGCTATCGAAGCTCAGTCTACACACCTCCACTTCCTTACTCTGCGGAAGCCCAAGGGCTTTTGCATAGTACTTAAACTCTGTCACCTCACCATTCCACAGAACCTTGATGCTGCTCAGCGGCACCCTCATTGATGTGATGCTCCCCCCTTCCACAACCTCTAGTGCTGTGCAACTTAGGAACCCCTCTTCGTTGTCTAGAAAGAAGTACACGTTGTTTTTGTTCTGCAGACCCTTGAATACGAGTACTATGTTATTGCTAGCGTTGTCTGCGATGAGCCTTACAGCAACGCTGTTCCTCTCTTTCTCAAGCACATCTCTAACTAGAATAGTGCTTTCAGTAGCTGTGTGATTAGAGACTGCGTAGGATATAATGGATATGGCCAGAACTATGAAAAGCCCTGTGAACAGAATTGTGGCAATAACATCTGAGATACCCCTCATCTCCACAAAGAATCTCCTCAAAGCACGCCACCAGTACTAGTAGACACGCAGTAAGGTTAATAAAGTTTTGCATATTAGCCTGCTATGCTTATGCTTAGGCACTGAGACAAAGCATGCTCACTAGCTACACTATGTTGCTATCTCCCAAATATGCCAAACCTCCTCGCAGGCCTTGGGTTCACAGCTATGATGCTCCAGCCCCAGTCTACATCTGTGAGTATCTGAGTCATTGCTATGTAGATGTTTGTTGCATCTGCCGCTACCCTGCCCTGTGTTGCTGCTAAGACCTCTGTACCTCTGGCTATCCTAGTGGTCTCTACTGCGCCAAGGTTCTCGTCTAGCACATGCAGGTTGTTATCTGTTACAACAGCTACTCTCCCATCTAGTGGTGGTGCAGCTGAGAACGCTATCTTTATCCCAGACCTCGTGGTGTTTGTCATTATTGTAGAGCCCTCCCTAGCTATTTTAGCAACTCCACCCCTCCCAACAGCGTATGAGGTTCCCTGGGGCCCTGGGGAGAGCCCTGTTACAGCACCTCTGAGACCCGGCCTTGCTACTACTGCTAGTGAGAGGTCTCTGTTTAGCACCTCTACTCTGTAGCTCCTATACCCATCAATATTGTCAAAGCCCCCTACGAGCACCTGCCTCGTCTCTGGGTTGAACGTGATTGTGTAGGCAGCCGCGCCCCTCTCCCTAGGGTTAGAGGTGTGCCTAGCTATAGGCGTTAAGTCGTCTACTGAAATCGCCTCAACATGGATTGCATAAAGCCCTGTGCTAAGAAGCTCTACACCTGCGACAAAGAGGAGGTTCCCATCTGAATCCACTGCGTATGGTATGAAGCGAGGCTTTTCAAAATCCCTCCTCCTAACAACAGTAAGCCCCCTGTCAAAAACTATAACGCTCCAAAACCCCTCAGCAGCCCCAACAGCAAAAACCCTGTTTCTAGTAGCAACACAGCTGTATAGAGAGGCAACTCTGTGCACCTTTTCATCGGCCCACCTGCCAAGTATATAACCATCTCTAACACTTCTCGCCTCAACTCTGTACCTCTGCCTCCCAACACCCATAACCTCATCGAAGCCCACAGCGAACACTACATCCCCAAGTAAGCAGCAAGAGTAAGCACCATCTCTATACGGGCTAGGGTTGCTTGCAGTAACCCATGTGACTTTCGCCACAGCGGCACACCATTAAAACAGCTGTATGCAAAATATAAAAATGTTTATGATGAATACATAGCGAGCAGCACCCTAAGCATGCAGAGTAAAACGCTTGTGAAACCCCTATGGAGGGGAGCTGAGGTAGAGCTCAAGCTTATACGGTGCGAAGCCCAGGATAGTGGCAAAGAACAGCGCTATTGATGTTATAAGCAGTGCTGCTGAAGCCACCTTAAACCACCTCCTAAAGAGCCTTCTAAAGCTCAGCCCAAGAACTGCGTAAAGTGCTGGAAGAGCATTTGCATAGTACCAGTCAATAGGGCCAGCAACAACGTTTAGCAGAGAGAGCCAGCACCACAGGCACGCAAGCCCCGTAGCTTTATCACCCTGAACAAGGGCTGTGTAGGTTAAGTAGAGCAAAGCTGGGAGCAGAAGGTACCAGGCTGGGGAGCCAAGCCCAACACCAACAACAACATAGAGCCTAGAGCCAGTAGCAAAACTCGTGTTGTAAGCAGTCCACACACCGCTAGAGTTCGCTAAGTATATGTGTATTTCACCACCAAACCTCCACACCTCAACCTTGGACAAAAGCTTGAGAAAACCAATAGAGGCCAAGGCGGGGGAGAAACCATGCCTCCAACCCATGTAGCTAAGCATCTGAACATTGTGCTCAACAATAGCTAGAGGACCGAGCCTAAAATCAGCCATGTAAGTAGCAAAGTAAGCTACACCAGCTATCAACAAAAACACCAGCGCCTTCCCAAGGCCACCCCCTCTAAACACAGCAAAAAGCACAGCAAAAAGCGTTGGAGCAGAGCTAAACTTAGAGGCAAATGCAAGACCAGCTAAAGCAGCTGAAGCCCTGCACCAAGCAGAGAGAGCTGGGAAA
>Ga0080004_1139293_pt1 | contig 32295 bp, 30 predicted proteins | sample WasSprMetagenome_FD_69207 | JGI IMG/M metagenome (GOLD analysis project Ga0080004, IMG submission 69207) | Sulfidic aquatic microbial communities from Washburn Spring, Yellowstone National Park, USA - WS (SPADES assembly) (version 2) | ecosystem: Environmental > Aquatic > Thermal springs > Hot...
CCCGGTCGAGTTCGTTCTGGAGCTCCAGCAGGAGTGCCTGGAGGGGGGATTTGCCGGCGGGCGTGTCGCGATTCATCGGAACCTCCTTGGTGCAGGTGGCAGTGGTGTCAGCGGGTGTCCTGGAGCCGGATCCAGCCGCGCTTCAGGGCATAGACGGCGGCCTGGGTGCGGTCGTTGACCGCCAGCTTGCGCAGGATGGACGTGATGTGGTTCTTCACCGTTTGCTGGCTGATGTTCAGGGTGTGGGCGATCTCCTTGTTACTGCGGCCCTGGGCGATGAAGCGCAGGATTTCCATCTCGCGATCAGTGAGGGGCTGGAATATCTCGATGTCCTCGGGCAGGGTGCCGGCGATGGACATCTCCTCGAACTGGCGCATCAGCCAGTCGGCGATCTGCTCCTTTTCCAGTACCTCCTCGCCCAGCACGTAGTGGCCGGCGTGCACCTGGCGGATGGTCTCGATGAGCTGGGTGGGGGAGACCTCTTTCGGATGGTAGGCGGAGGCGCCGGCGCGCAGGGCATGCAGGAGCTGTTCGTCGTCGTGATAGGCGGTCAGGACGATGACGTTGATCTCCGGGTGCTGGGCCTTGATGATACGGGTTGTCTGCAGGCCGTTCATGCCTGGCAGGTTGATGTCCATGAGGATGACGTCCGGCGCAAGGGTTTCAGCCATGTCAATGGCGGTGGGGCCGTCGCCGGCCTCGCCGATAATGACCAGGTCTTCCTCCAGCTCGAGGGCCCGGCGCAGTCCGGTACGGAAAATCTCGTGGTCCTCCACAATGACCAGTTTGATAGGCTCGCTCATGGATTCTTCTCCTTGTCGGAAGAATGGGCCGGCACTTCTGGCACACGGGGCAGTGTGACGGCGATGATGGTTCCGCCTGCCGGCCGGCTCCAGAGGTTCAGCGTGCCGCCGATGGCAAGGGCCCAATCCTGCATGAAGCGAAACTCGGACGCATAGTTCGATAAGGCAGTTTCATCGCAGTTCCAGGCCTCGTCTTTGACATAAAACATGAGGCGCTGATCTTCCGGCGTAAAGCCTATTTCCAGCGGGGCGGAGGACGGGTTTGCCAGGAAGATGTCCAGCGCCTCCTGCATGATGCGAAACAGGGCCAGCTCGGCGGTGGCCGGCAGGCGCTGTGGAAGTTCCTGGAACCCGAGCACCTGGATCGGGCGGCCGGCCGCGGCCGAGAGCCGCTGGACGTAGCGGGACAGCGCCGGCGCCAGCCCCATCTCGCTCAGCAGGGGAGGGGGCCGCAGGCCGGCCAGTATCTCCTGCAGGATGTGCCGCGCGCGCTCGAATTCCCCTTTCAGGTGCTGGAGCCCCTGCCGTACCGCGTTCGGGTCGCTGTCCAGCAGGCGGCCGGCGAAGTCCATTTCCACAACGGCGTTGGCGATCAACTGGCCAAAGGTATCTTCGAGCTGTTTGGCCAGCCGGCGGCCGGCCTCCTCCTGCGCCAGCATAGCGTGCAGGGCGGTCAGGCGCGCCGACTCGTCCGCCGGCGCCGGCGCTTCCTCCGGCCGCTCCTGCCGCATTGTTGTCAGCAGTTCGCGCAGGGCCAGCAGGGGCGGGGCCGGCCCCAGCGCCAGGATGGCATCCTCCACCTGGGCGGACATGCGCTCGATCAGTTCCGCTGTGGGCATCGGCGCCTGGTTCAGGCCTGGCGTATCCCGTTTTCCCGTCTCTCGCGCCAGCACGTCCACTACTTCCTCCTGCAGGTAAGTATAACACATTGGGTACAGGGAAGCAACAGGAGCACATTTTTTCACGATTCATCGAAATGGTGTACAATAGGGGATCGTATCGGCGGACCGGCGGAAGCAACATGGTCCGTTACAAAGGAGCAGTGCATGCAGGGTTCTTCATCCAGCCGCAACCTGATTATCCTGCTGGTGGTGGGTGCCGTCATCATTTTCGCGGTGGGACTGGGGCTGGCCGGCGTGTTCGCCGGCCGCGCTCCCCAGATCGGTGAGCCGGCCCCGACCTTTCGCGTGACGACCATAGACGGCCAGGTGATTGACTCATCGGCGATGGCGGGGAAGGTGCTGGTGGTCAATTTCTTCGCCACATGGTGCCAGCCCTGTCGGCAGGAGGCCGGCGACCTGGAGGCGCTGTGGGGTGAGTATCAGGACAAGGGGGTGCTCTTCGTGGCCATCGCCTATAAGGATGTGGATGCCAAGGTGCGCGAGTTCGTCCAGCAGGCCGGCATCACGTTCCCGGTGGCGAATTCCAGCACGGACATCGGCCGGCAGTTCGGCGTGACGGGCGTGCCGGAGACCTATGTCATCGGCCCGGACGGCATCCTGCGCTATCGGCGCATCGGCGTGATTGATCCTCCCGCTCTGCGCCAGGTGTTGAACATGTTGATCCCATAGCGGCATTGTCCGCGCAATGATTCTGGAGGCCAATTTCCATGTCGAGTGCACGACGATTATCGGTAACCTGTCCCAACTGCAAGCGCCCCTTCATGGCGGATGTCTATCACATTGTGGATGTGGGGCGCAATCCGGAGCTGAAGTGGCAGCTTCTGGCCGGCAATCTGAACGTGGCGCAGTGCCCCCACTGCGGGATGGCCGGCATCCTGGGCATGCCCTTCGCCTACCATGACCCGGAGAAAGAGCTACTGCTTATCTTCATGCCGAACGAGGCCGGCCTTTCGTCCAACGATCAGCAGAAGCTCATCGGCTCCCTGACGCAGGAAGTGATGATGAGCCTGCCCCAGGAGAAGCGCAAGGGCTATCTGTTCCAGCCCAAGACCTTCCTGCTCCTGGATTCGCTGGTGAATGCCGTTCTGGCGGCGGAGGGCATCACGCCGGAGATGTTGGAGGAACAGCGGCGCCGGCAGGAGCTGATCAATTCCTTCCTCCGGATGAAGGATGACGAGAAGGGGTTTCAGATGCTCATCGAGCAGAACAAGGAGCGCCTGGACTATGAGTTTTTCCAGACGCTGACGGCTATGGCCGAGGCGATGGCCCAGGCGGGGGATGAGGCCGGCGCCAATCTGCTGTTGGGCCTGCGGGCGAAAATCCTGAAGGCTGTCGCGCCGGAGCGGCCGGCGGAGGAGGTTGCCAGGCTGGAGGCCGAACAGCCGCTGACCCGCGAGGACCTGCTCGATGCCCTGCTCGAGATCGAGGATGAGCAGGAGCTGGAGGCCATGATCGCGCTGGCGCGCCCGCTGATCGATTATTCGTTCTATCTCCTGATAGCGGAGCGCATCCAGGTCCTGGAGAAGGAAGGGCGGGTGGACGAGGCGCAGAAGCTGAGCCAACTGCGCGAGCGCGTGCTGGAGATCACCGAGCGTCTGGATGAGGAAGCGCGCCAGGCCCTGCGCCGCGCCAGCGACCTTCTGCGCCAGGCCTATCATGCGGAGCATCCCGAGCAGGTCATCCAGGAGCATATCAATGAGATTGACGACCTGTTCTTCTATGTGCTGAGCGTGAATATGGAGCAGGCGGTGCGGGAGGACGCGCAGGCCAACGCGCCGGCCATCGCCAAACTGCGCCAGATTGCCGAGCTGGCCGCCGACGCGGTGGAGCGGCGGATGCCGCCGGCCCTGCGCTTTGTCAATCAGCTCCTGCGCGCCGGCACCGATGAGGAGCGCCGGCAGATGCGGGAGACCCCGCCGGTCCCGCCGGCGGAGCTTACAGAACTGGTAGAGGCGCTGATCCGCCAGTTCCAGACCAATGGGCAGGACGGTGTGGTGCGCAAGCTGGAGATGGTGCGCGAACTGCTGGAGCATAAGGCGGAAGCGCCACAAGCCTGAGGACTGGGTTGCCGATGATGCCTGGACTTGAGGTCCGCCGGCTGGGACAACCGGACGTGCCGGCGATGACGGCCTTTTTGGAGCGGGATGCCCCGAATAACCTGTTCCTGCTCGCCAATCTGGTGCAGTGGGGCATCTCTTCTCCTTACTTACGCTATTTCGGGGCCTTTCGCCAGGGGGAGCTGGTCGGGGTGCTGATGTTCTTTCGCCACAGCGCCGGCATCTGCTGGGAAGATGCCGATGCCCTGCCGTTATTCGGGGCGATTTTCCAGCAGGCCAGTGTGACGGCGTTGAGCGGTTGCCGGCGGCAAATCGAGCCGTGGATGCCGTTCCTGCCGCCGGCCGTCCCCGAGCGCACCCTGCACGGCGTGTTCGCCGTGCTGTCCCCCGGGGATCTGCGGCCCTGGCCGGCGCGCGGGGAACGCCTGGCAATCCTGGACGATGTGGACATGCTGGTAGAGCTGTACGGGCGCAATCTGCTGTTCACTTATCAGGCGCGCGAGGAGCACCGCCGGCGTCTGCTGGAGACGCTGGAGGCCGGCGGGAAGATCGCCTTCATCGAGCGGGACGGCCGGGCGGTTTCCGCCGCCCGCACGTCCGCCATCGGGCACGGCATGGCCATGATCGGCGGGGTGGTCACCCTGCCCAATTATCGCGGACAGGGGTACGCCACCGCCTGCACGGGCTTATTGAGCCAGGAGCTTATTGCATCGGGCCACACGCCGTACCTGGTGTATAATCCCGGGGACCCTGCCGCCAGCAGGGTGTATCAGCGCCTGGGGTTCCAACCGTATGATGAATGGATCGTGATGTTCTGGGATGCCTGAGCACTTGCCGGCGGGAGGTACGATGGCCTGTTCTGCTGAATCGCTCGATGCCGCACTGGAACAGCTCGCCCGCCTCCAGGGCGACCTCCGTTTGATCGATCTGGCCTCTGTGCGGGAGATCTCCCAACAGTTTGGCGTCAGCGTGAAAGAGGTGGAGCTGGCGGCCCTGCGCCGGCGCATCATGCCGGCGCGCTATCAGCGCAACCTGGGCACTGTGGGCTGGGAAGGGCAGATCCGCCTGCTGGAGTCCACCGCGGCGGTGGTGGGCGCCGGCGGCCTGGGCGGCTGGATTATCGAGGGGCTGGCCCGCATGGGCGTGGGCCATCTGATCGTCATTGACGGCGATGTCTTTGAGGAGAACAACCTGAACCGGCAGGCATTCTCTCGGGAGGACCTGCTGGGCCAGAGCAAGGCCGAAGCCGCCCGCCGGCGCGTCCACGAGGTCAACCGCGCGGTGGAAGTGAGCGCCCATCACGCCTGGCTCACGGAGGAGAATGCGGCATCGCTTCTACAGGGAGCTGACGTGGTGGTGGATGCGCTGGACAAACTGCCGGTTCGGATTATGCTCCAGGATGTGTGCGCCCGGCTCGGAGTGCCCATGGTGCACGGCGCCATTGGCGGGTATATCGGCCAGGTGACGACGGTTTTCCCCGGCGATCCGGGCCTGCGGGCGCTGTATGGAAACGGCCCTGTGCCAGAGCGGGGCGCAGAGGTCGAATGGGGCAACCCCGCCGGCACCCCCATGATGGTGGCCGCTTGGGAAATTCAGGAGACCGTCAAGCTCCTCACCGGCCGCGGCACTCCCCTGCGCCGGCGCCTGCTGTTCATGGACGCGGAGTCCGGCACGGTGGAATGCTTCCAGTTGGGATAAACTGCAGTGCACCTGTCATCGGAGCCGAATATGTTCGCGGAGATCATTACGACGGGCAGTGAATTCCTGCTGGGCGAATCGGTGGATACCAATTCGGCCTATATCGCCCGCTGTCTGCGGGAGGCCGGCGTCGAGGTGCAGTACCTGATCACGGTGGGAGACGACCTGGAGCGTCTGACCGCTGTCCTGCGGGATGCGCTGAAGCGCTCCCAGCTCATCATCACCACCGGCGGCCTGGGACCGACGGTGGATGATGTGACGCGCGAGGCGGTGGCGCGTGCGGTCGGACGGGAGCTCATGTTTCGCGAGGACCTGTTGGAGGATATCGCCGCCTTTTTCGCCCGCGCCGGCCGCACCATGTCGGAGAACAACCGCCGGCAGGCGTACATCCCCGCCGGCGCCATTCCCATCCGCAACCCGGTGGGCACTGCGCCGGCCTTCATCGTCGAGATTCCCTCCTCGACCATTATCTGCCTGCCGGGCGTCCCCCGCGAGATGGAATACCTGATGCAGAACGCGGTCCTGCCGTATGTGCGCCGGCGGTGGGGCGCTCTGCAAAGCATGATGACCCGCACCCTGCATACCTGCAGTGTGGGGGAGAGCACCATTGACAGCCTGATCGGGGATCTCGAATCACTCGGGAACCCCTCGGTGGGGCTGGCGGCGCATGCCGGGCGCACCGATATCCGCATCACGGCGCGGGCGGCGACACCGGAAGAGGCCCAGCGTATGGTGGCAGAGGTGGAACAGGAACTGCGCCGGCGGCTGGGTGACATCATCTTCGGCGTGGACGGGGAGACGCTGGAGGGCATTATTGCCCGGGAGCTGGCCGCGCGCGGTCAGTCGCTGGCGGTGCTGGAGACCAATACCGCCGGCGCGGTGGCCGAGCGCATCCGCCGGGCGCTGGCTGAGCTGGGTCAGGAGAGGCTGTTGCGGGCATCGCGCGTGGAACCGCCCATCCCGGCCGACGCGCCGGCGGAAGGGCTCCTATCGCGCGCACGGGATTTCGCCGAGGAGGCCGGCGCGGACATTGCGATATGCGTGTTCGGAAGCGGGGAGCCGGGGCATGGGATTCACGGCCGCGAGCCGGGACGCACCTTTATTGTCCTGTGCACCCCGGAACATCAGACGGTACTGCCGTTCCGCTACGGCGGCATGGATCCGCATACCCAGGGATGGATCACCACCCGCGCGCTGGACTGCCTGCGCAGAGCGCTGTTGGGACTGCCGCTGAAAGAGCTGTAGCCCGTTCATTCCCCTTCGCTGGGGGGATTCCGCTCCACCTCTTCCAGCGCGGCGGAGATAAGGATGGGGATGGAGCCTTCGTCGGAAGGTGCCCATTTCTTGCCCATCCACTGCCAGCCGGCCAGGAATTCGATGTTGCCGGCCGGCCCGCGGATGGGCGACGGGATGAGGCCGAACGGCATCAGGTCCATTGCCAGCGCGCCGCGCAGGACCTTTTCCAGGACGGCGCGATGCACCGCCGGCTCCCGTACCACGCCCCCCTTGCCGACCTGTTCCCGGCCGGCCTCGAACTGCGGCTTGATAAGCGCCACGATGATGCCCTCCGGCCGGAGCAGGCGCACCGCCGCCGGCAGGATCAGGAGCAGGGAGATGAAGGAGACATCTATAGTGACGATGTCCACCTCTTCCGGCAGTCGCTCCAAATAGCGAGCGTTGACCCGTTCCATGACCACGACGCGTGGGTCCTGCCGCAGGGACCAGGCGAGCTGGCCGTAGCCCACATCAATGGCGTACACCTTCCGCGCGCCGCGCTGAAGGAGGCAGTCCGTGAAGCCGCCGGTGGAGGCGCCAATGTCGGCGGCGACCCAGCCGGCGACATCGATACCGAACCGCTCCAGCGCGGCCTCCAGTTTATATCCGCCTCGGCTGACATAGCGCATCTGGCCGGTCAGGCGGATATTCGCGTCCACGGGAACGGCGGTGCCGGGCTTCTGGATGGGCTGGTCGTTGACCAGCACCTGGCCGGCCATAATGAGCCGGCGGGCCTTCTCGCGCGTTTCCGCCAGGCCGCGCTCCACCAGCAGGATGTCTAACCGCTGTCGTTCTGTCCTGGGCATATCATCCGTGCGCTGGGCTGGTATTTGGCCGGCATTGTAGCACAGCCCTGGCCGTCAGCAAAAGCCGGAGGGCATGGGTTGTTGCAGGCGGTGGGGGAGTGTGTTATAATGGGACAGGTGAAGTTTCCATAACTTGGGCATCAGTCGGGCAGTGTTCGGCAGGAGGTACGGGCATGAAGGTGCAGGCGGAGGCGCGGGCAGTGCCCCGCACGGTGGCGGAGCTGTTGCGGCGGGCGAGGCTGGGCGCCGGCGTGGAGGTGGAGGAATGCGCCGGCCTGCTGGGCGTGTCCCCCGAAGAGTACCTGGCCTATGAGTCGGGCGAGAAGGAGGTCAGCCTGCCGCAGTTGGAGCTGTTGAGCCGGCATTTCGATGTCCCGGTCACCTATTTCTGGCATGAGCCGCAGGCGGAGCATCAGGAAGTGGCATCGCTTCCCCCGCAGATGTTCCTGGCTGTCCGCCGGCGTATGATCGGTGTGCTCCTGCGGCAGGCGCGGCTGGCCGCCAGCCAGAGCCTGAGCGAGTGCGCGCGGGTGCTGGGGGTAGATTCCGAGACCATCGCCAGCTATGAGTACGGCAAGGAGGATATTCCCTTTTCCCACCTGCGCCGGCTGGCCGACTTCCTGCATGTGCCCCTGACCTATTTCACGGATGAAAGCCTGCTCTCGCACTCGGAGAAGGAGCGGCAGATGCTGGAACTGCTGGAGCAGATGCCGGCGGATGTGCGGGAGTTTGTCCTGAAGCCGGCGAACGTGCTGTATCTCCGGCTGGCCATGCTGTTGAGCGAACTTTCCGTGGATACCCTGCGGCGGCTGGGCGAGGGCCTGCTGGATATCACGCTGTAGCCAGCCATGGGCTGGATCGGTAGGCCACTGGTCAGGTGGTGAGACAGGAGCATACCATCTTGACAGCGCCATTCTTGCTCCCTGAACAAACATCCCGTTTTCTGACCCTCCCCGGGCTGAGCGAGCTCCTGCTTTCGCGGGATGTGAACCTGATTGCGCCGGGACTGCTGGATCGCGTCATCCTGGAGTGTCAGGCCGGCGTGGGCGCGCTCCTCTTTGTGGGACAGCCGGGCAAAGCGCCGGTGCGCATCCGTCATGGGGATTGGTCCGAGCCGGCCCTGCGCCAGCTCAGCCGCTGGGAACAGGCGGTGCTCGGAGAACTGCAACAGCGGCGCATGTATGCGGTCACCGTGCCGGCGCCCTCGGAAGCGCGCCTCAGCGATGGGGCGATCATCCTGCTGGTGAATGCGCCCCTGTTGGCCGGCGCGGAAGTGGTGGGCACGCTGACCGTCGGGTTTACCTCGGAATTCCCCGTCCCCCCTGATTACCAGGCCATGCTTCGGAATGCCGCGGCCAATGTGGGCATGCTTCTGCGTCTGGTACATGATCTGAGCGTCAGCCGGGACAAACTGACGCAGTTGGAGCTGTTCTTCCAGATCGGCCAGCGCATGGTCTCCATCCTGGACCTGAACCGCCTACTGGTGGACACGGTCGGCATTGCCGCCAGCATCGTCAACGCCAGCGCCGCGTCGCTGATGCTGGTGGATGAGGAGCGGCAGGAGCTGGTCTTTGAGATTGCGCTGGGCGAGAAGGGTGCGGTCTTACAGCACACCCGCATCCCCCTGGATGAGGGGATTGCCGGCTGGGTGGCCACCCGCGGCAAGCCCATCATCGTGAATGATGTGGCGCGCGATCCCCGCTTCTCCCGTCAAGTTGATGCGCGCACGGGGTTTCTGACCCAATCGGTGCTCTGCGTACCCCTGCAGATCAAGGGCAAAACCATCGGGGTGCTGGAGGTGCTGAACAAGTATTCGGGCGAGGGATTTGATGAGGAGGATGAGGCCCTGCTGATGACCATCGCCGGCCAGGCCGCCATCGCCATCGAGAATGCCCGCCTGTATCAATCCCTGCGGGAGGAGCGCGATAAGATCATCACCGCGCAGGAAGATGTGCGCAAGGAACTGGCACGCAATCTGCACGACGGCATTGCCGCCCAACTGACCGCCATCACCTGGAACATAGACCATATCGAGCGGCTCATGGAGAAAAAGCCGGAGGATGTGCCGGCCGAGCTGGAATCGGTGCGGCAGTTGGCCCGCCAGGCCTCCCGGCAGGTGCGCCTCCTGCTGTTCGAACTACGCCCGGTGATCCTTGAGACCCGGGGCCTGCTGGCGGCTCTCCAGTCCTATGTCGAGCAGTTGTCTGCGGACAAGACCCTGCAGGTGCATCTGGAGGCCCAGCCGTATTCCGGCCGGATCAAGCCTAAGGTGGAGGGCACGATTTTCTCCATCATTCAGGAGGCGGTCAATAATGCCCGCCGGCACGGCAAACCGCAGAACATCTGGCTGAGGCTTTTTATGGACGAACACCGCCTGCATGTGGAGGTGGAGGACGACGGGTTGGGCTTCAACCGTCAGGAGGTGGAGCGCAATTACGATGCGCGCGGCAGTCTTGGCCTGCTGAACATGCGCGAGCGGGCGGCGCTTCTGGACGGCACCTTGATGATTTATTCGCTGAGCGAAGGGCGAGAACGGGGGACGCTGGTAACGCTCGACGTGCCACTGCGGCCGGATGTTTGGGAAACACCGCCGCCGGCGGCAGTTGGACCGGCAGAGGCAGAAAAGGAGGGGATGGGGCACAATGAGTGAGGGGACCCTGCCTGCCGCTGACATCGAGGCGTGGAAGTCCGCCGGCGTGGATGCGTTCCGCCGCGGGGATTACCAGACGGCGGAGGAAGCCTTCCAGCAGGTGCTGGCGCAGTGCGAGCGCGCGGGGGATGAAGCGGGGCAGGCCGAGATGCGGGTGAACCTCAGTGTGCTGGCCATCCAGCGCGGGGAGTACACCAGTGCCGAGCGACTACTGCAGGAGGCGCTGGAGACATTCCGCCGGCTGGGCCGGCGCTCCGAGGAGGCCCAGGTGCTGGGCAATCTGGGGACGCTGTATGAGCGCCGCGGCCAGGCTGGGCGCGCCTCGGAATATTACCGGCAGGCTGTGACGATATTCGAGGAGTTGGGCGAGCGGGAGAACGCCCAGGCCACGCTGGCGGCGCTGACGCGCCTGCAGGTGACCCATCGGAAGTGGCTGGAATCGCTGTTCACCTATGAGCGCATGTTGGCCGCCGGCCAAAAGCTGACCTTCAAGCAGAGGCTGTTTCGCTGGCTGTTCCGCATCGTGAGCCGGCTGATGAGGTTGTGAGGCATCCCAGAGACCTGATAAAAGAAGAGGAGGCCATGACGGCCTCCTCTTCTTGCTTCCAGCGGGGGTTATTCGTTCTCCGCCTTCTCTTTGGCGGCCTGCTCGATGATCTTCTGAGCGATGTGGTTGGGCACGATGTCGTAGTGCGAGAACTCCATGGTGAACAGCCCGCGCCCCTGGGTCAGGCCGCGCAGGTCAATGGCGTAGCGGAGCATCTCCGCCAGCGGCACCAGGGCGGTGACGGTGGCCTTGCCCTTCTCCTGGTGCATGCCCTGGACGCGGCCGCGCCGCGTGTTGAAATCGCTGATGACATCGCCCATGTATTCCTCGGGCACGGTGACTTTCACCAGCATGATGGGCTCCAGGAGCACAGGGCCGGCCTCGGGGATGCCTTTCTTAAACGCCAAGTGTGCGGCGAGCTTGAAGGCCAATTCCGAGGAGTCTACCGGGTGGTAGGAGCCGTCGTAGAGCACCGCCCGGAAGTCCACGGTGGGGTAGCCGGCGAGCACGCCGTGCTCCATAATCTCGCGCAGGCCCTTTTCCACGGCCGGGATATAGTTCTTGGGGACGGCGCCGCCGAAGATCTCATCGGCGAACTCGAAGCCGGCGCCGCGCTCCAGCGGCTCGAAGCGGATGAAGACGTCGCCGAACTGGCCCCGGCCGCCGGTCTGCTTTTTATGCCGGCCCTGGGCGGATGCGACCTTGGTGATGGTCTCGCGGTAGGGCACTTTGGGCACATCGGTGACCAGCTCCAGGCCGAATTTGGCCTGCAGTTTCCGGATGGCGATATCAATGTGGGTGTCCCCCATACCGGACATAATGGTCTCGCCGGTGCCCGGCTCGCGCTCGACCTTCAGCGTCGGGTCTTCTTCCAGCAGTCGGGCCAGGGCGCTGGACATCTTGTCCAGGTCCGCCTTGGTCTTGGGGAAGATGGCCACGCTGTAGACCGGGTTGGGGAACTTGATGGGTTCCACCGTGATGGGATCGTCCTTACTGCACAGCGTTTCGCCGGTCGTGGTCTTGGACAGCTTGGCGACGGCGCCGATATCGCCCGGCCCCACTTCTTCCGTGGGGATCTGTTCCTTGCCCCGCATGAAGAAGAGGGTGCCGATGCGCTCCTCGCTCCCATCCGAGGCGTTGACCACGCGCGAGTCACTGCGCATGGTGCCGGAGAGCACGCGGAAGTAGCTCAGCTTGCCGACGTAGGGGTCGGCGGTGGTCTTGAAGACACGCGCCACTAATGGGCCGTTGGGGTCGGCGCGCAGTTCGACTTCCTCGCCCGTGTTGACCCGCTTGCCGGCGATGACGCGCTCCGCCGGCGAGGGCAGATAATCCACGAAAGCGTCCACCAGGGCGCGGATGCCGATGTTTTTCAGGGCGGAGCCGCAGAACACCCCCACCAGCTCGTTCTCGGCGATGCGCTTGCGCAGGCCCTTCACGATTTCCTCGAGGGTGAGCTCCTCGCCCTCCAGGTATTTCATGATAAGCTCGTCATCGCTTTCGGCGGCGGCTTCGACGATGGCCTGGCGGTACTCGTTGGCCTGCTCCTGCAGTTCGGCCGGCACCTCCGCCTCTTTGCCTTCCTCTCCCAGGTAGGCCTTCATCTTGATGACGTCCACCACGCCCTGGAAGGTTTCCTGACTGCCGATGGGGAGCTGGAAGGGGATGATGCGGGTTTCAAAGAGGTCGGAGAGCTGGGAGACGACGCGCCCGAAGTTGGCGTTCTCGCGGTCCATCTTGTTGACGAAGACGACCCGCGGCAGGTTCGATTCGTCGAGGTAGGACCAGACGAGTTCGGTGCCGACTTCGACGCCGGCCACCGCGTCCACCACCACGATGGCGGTATCGGCGGCGGCGATCGCACCCTTCACCTCGCCGACGAAGTCGAGATAGCCGGGTGCATCCAGGACATTGATCTTGGCCTGCTGGTATTCGCAGGGCAGGACGGAGGTATTGATGGAAATTTTGCGCCGGATTTCCTCCGGGTCGAAGTCAGAGACGGTATTGCCATCATCCACCAGGCCGCGGCGCTTGAGCGCGCCCGTGTTGAACAGGATTGCCTCGGCCAGGGTGGTTTTGCCGGAACTGCTGTGTCCTACGAGCACCACGTTGCGGATCTTATCAGGGCTATACGTTGACATCCATCCCTCCCGATGATAGCATTGGGTTGTCTCGAGCTGGTGAGGCCGCCGGCAAGCGGCCATAAAAATGGCGGCAGGCGATATCGGTCGCGCAGTCTGCCGCACCACACACCCCTTGGGGGTGAGCATGCGAATGGGAAATTCCCATATTTTATATTGTAATCGAATACGCCCTGGTTGGCAAAAACCGGGGGCCGAAGTGTCAAGAAAGCCTGTGGGGTGATGGCACATGGCGGAATTACCGGAGGAATGGTCTCGCCCGGGCACATATATCCTGTGGCTGTACCTTCCCGCCGGCAGGGTGATGAACATCGGGCAGTTGGGGATGTTTTCCTTGCCGGCCGGCTATTACGCGTATGTCGGGAGCGCCAGGGGCGCCGGCGGCGTGCGGGCGCGTGTGGAGCGGCATTTGCGGTTGGAAAAGCGCACGCGTTGGCATATTGATTATCTCCTGCCGGCCGCGGTGGTGCAGGCGGTATGGGCGGGGTTCGATGCCCGGCAGGGGGAATGCGAATGGGCGGAGCGGCTGGTACGGCGAGGCAGTGCCCGCAGGATCGTGCCTGGCTTCGGCGCTTCGGACTGCCGCTGTGCCGGCCATCTGCTCTACTGGCGCAGGCCGCCGGACAGGAGCGCGCTGGAGGTGGTGTTCCAGCCGGTGGAGACCTGGCTTCCTGGCGGGGCAGGCGTCAGCGCCGGCGCAGGATCAGGTTGGCCAGGTCGAGGATGAGCACCACGCGGCCGTCCCCTAAAATGGTCGCGCCGGCCAGGCCCGGCACAGACCGCAGGATGCCCTTGAGCGGCTTGACCACGATCTCGTCCTTCCCCAGCACGCGATCCACCAGCACGCCGACTTCCTGCCGGCCGCGCCCCGTCAGTATCACATAGGCGCGGCCGTTGGCACTGCCGTTCGCCGGGCCGGCCGGGGAAGAGGCCCCCAGCAGTTCGGGCAGGGACAGCAGTGGGATGGTGCGCTCCAGGTTCAGCACGCGCTTGTTCCCCAGGAAACCGATGCGCTCGTGTCCTACTTCGACCAGGCGGTTGATATAGTTCAGGGGGATGGCGTACTGGTCGGGGCCGGCCTGGACCAGCAGTGCCTCGGTCAGGGCGATGGTGATGGGCAGGCGCAGGCGGAATGTGGTGCCCTTGCCGGGGCGCGAGAGGATTTCCAGCTCGCCGCGCAGTTCATCCATGGCCTGCTTGACCACCGACATGCCGACCCCGCGGCCCGAGACCTGGGTCACGGAGGTGCTGGTCGAGAAGCGCGGATCGCAGATGAGCAGGAACACCTGCTCGTCGGTCATCTCGTGCAGTTGCTCGGGAGTGATGATGCCGCGGGCGACCGCGACTTGCTCGATGGTTTCCCGGTTCAGCCCTCGCCCGTCGTCGGAGACCTCGATCACCGCCATATCCTGTTCGGGGCGCGCCGACAGACGGATCAGCCCTTCGGCCGGCTTGCCGGCCGCCAGCCTCTCCGCCGGCGGCTCCAGCCCATGGTCCACCGCGTTGCGCAGGAGATGCAGTAATGGGTCGCTCAGACGCTCTACCACCGCCCGGTCCAGCTCCATGTCCCGCCCCTCGATAATGAAGCGCGCTTCTTTCCCCTGCTGTTTGAGGAGGTCACGCACCATGCGCGGGAAGCGGTCGAAAATCTGGCCGATGGGCACCAGGCGCGAGGCCAGCACCGCATCGCGCAGTTCGTTCAGCAGGCGGGTGTGATCCTCAAGCGCTTCCATCAGGGCGGGGGTGGGGTTTTGCTCGGCGGCCTGCCACAGACGACTGCGGCTGATGACCAGCTCTCCCACCAGGTTCAGCAGGTGGTCCAGGTGCTGGAGCCGGATGCGCACCATGCCGGCGCCGGCCGTCTCGGCCGGCGGGGCCCCGGGCGCCGAGGGGACCGGGGTTTCGACGGCCGTCGGGCGCGCGGGTTCGCCGGCGGGTTCCGCTGTCTCTGCGGCGGACTGAGCCTCCACGTGCACGACATCCGGGGCGGCGCGGAGCACCTCTACGATTTGTTCGGCCGGCAGTTCCGTCAGCAGGAAGACGACCAGTTCCGTGCCCCAATCTATACGGGTGAGGTCATCGGCATGCGGCATGGAATCCACGACCCGGCCGAGCTCCGCCAACTGGCGGAGCAGGGAATATGCCCGGGCGCCTTTCAGGGAGGAATTGGCGTCGAGGAAGATTTTCAGGCGGATGAGCCCGGCAGGGCCGGCCGGGGCGCCGGGCAGGCCGGCGGCCGGCGCGGCGGGAGCCGCCGGGCCGGCTTCCTGGGCCTGTCCGCGGGTGAGGAAGGAGCGCAAACGCTCCACCCAGCCTTCCACGTCAATGGAGGGGGGCTGGTCGCCGGCGATATCGTTCAGCAGGGTCTGCAGAGCGTCGGCCGCTCCAAAGGTCAGGTCGAACCAGGCCGGGGAGGGCAGTAGCCGGCGCTGTCGGACGGCATCCAGCAGATCCTCCAGCGCATGGGCCAGGCCGGCCATCTGCTCATAGCCCATGGTGCTGGCCATGCCCTTGAGGGTATGGGCGGCCCGGAACACGCTGTTCATGGCTTCCTCATCGTCAGGCCGCTGTTCCAGCGCCAGCAGGTGCTGGTTCATGGCCTGCAGGTGCTCCTGGGACTCGCTGAGAAACAGGTCTTTATATTCGCTCATGTCTATCATGGCAGACGCTCTCGCAGACGCATGGTCTGGACGGCTTTCACGATTTCCTCCGGGATGGAGGACAGGGGGACGATACGGTCCACACAGCCGGTGGCGGCGGCGGCCTTGGGCATGCCGTAAATAACGCACGTCTCTTCATCCTGGGCGATGACCCAGCCGCCCTGGGCTTTGATGGCCTGGATGCCCTCCGCACCATCGGTGCCCATGCCGGTCATCACGACGGCCACTATCCGCTCCACCCCTTGCTCCACCAACGAATGGAAGAGCACGTTGGCCGCCGGCCGCAGGCCGTTGACGGGCGGCGAATCGTCGAGGTGCAGGAACAGGGGGCCGCCCGGGAAGGAGCGCTTGACGACCAAATGAAATCCGCCGGCCGCCACATACGCTCTGCCGGCATGCACCGGGTCGCCCTCCGCGGCTTCCTTTACCGGGAACTGCCCCTTGCGGTTCAGCCGTTCCGCGAAAGAGGCGGTGAAGCCCGGCGGCATGTGCTGGACGATCAGGACGCAGGCCGGCAGGTCTGCCGGCAGGGCCGAGATGACCCGGTCCAGGCTCTGCGGTCCGCCGGTGGATGCGGCAATCGCCACCACGATGGGGTCAGTGGGATGCAGGAGGTGGGTGGTGGGCGGGCGGGGGCGCACCAATGTCTGGGTGGCCGGCCGGGCAGGGACGCCCGGCGCAGTCTCTGGGCCGGCAGTGCCGGGGCGAGAATCGGCGGCGGCGCGGATCTTCGCGGTCAGCTCCTTGCGCAGAGCGTTCAGGTCGGCGCTCAGGAAATTGCCCGGCTTCAGGAAAATATCAACGACCCCCTGCCGGCGCAGGGTGTTCGCCTGGTGAGGCTCGACAGCGCTCATCACGGCGATGATGGGGATGTTGAGATACTGGACACTGCGGAGTGCCGCAAGCGATGGCGCGTCAGAGGGATCAATGCCCCAGATGAGCACCTCCGGACGGTGCTGGTGAATGGCCGGCAGGGCATTTTCCGGGTCGGTCAATGCCAGGACGCGCAGCTCTTCGCTCTGTGAGAGCAGGCCGGCGAGCACACGCCGCCATGCGGAGGAGCGGTCTATGATGAGCAGCCGGATCGGTTGGCGGACAAGGCGCGCAGTTGTGCCCATCTTCCTGGTCTCGCGTTCACGTATCGCAGTGCTCCCCGCCCTTCTGGGATAGCCGCATCACATGGCGGAGGGTGGCCAGCACTTTATCGGGCAAAAAGGGCTTGACGATGAAATCGAGCGCGCCGGCGGAAAGTGCTTCAATGATGACCTTTTCCTGGCCGAGCGCACTGCACATGACGATCCTGGCATCAGGGTGTTCCTGCTTGATCTGGCGCACGGCTTCGATGCCGTTCATTTCCGGCATCATGATGTCCATCAACACCACGTCGGGCTGGAGCCGGCGGTATTCCTGGACGGCTTCCTTGCCGTTGGAGGCCTCGCCCACGACCTCAAACTCGCTGGGGCGGAGTATCTGGGCGATGGCCCGGCGGACGAACACCGCGTCATCCACCACCAGGGTGCGAAATCGGTTCATAGCGCGCTCCCTCTGTCATAACTCATCTTGTGTGGCGGGTGCAGTGTGCAGTGTCTCCAACTCCTCCAGTTCCGCGAGGGTCAGCACGCGCGCCAGGTCCAGCAGGATGAGCATGGCGCCTTCCCGATGGACGATGCCGGCGAGGAACACCCCATTGATATCGGCGATCATGGGAGGGGGTGGCTCGATCTCCGCGAGCGCAAAGCGTTCGATGCCGGTGACATCATCCACGATCATGCCGATCTTCTGGCCGGCGGCCTCCACGATGATAATGCGCGCCCGCTCGTGATTCGATACCCCAGGGCCGACCTTCAGTCGCTTCTGCAGGTCCAGCACCGGGATGATATCGCCGTGCACATTGGTCACGCCTTCAAGGAAGGGGGGCGCGTTGGGCACGCGGGTGGCCGGCCGGTATCTTTCGATGCGCAGGACCTGTTCAATGGGGACGCCGAAGCAGGTGTCCGCCAGCTTAAAGGTGATGAATTGGGCCAGTTCTTCGGACCAGTGTTCTGCGGTGGACATGGGCATTACTCCTACGAGGATGCCGGCGGGCGGGATGGCACTGCGCCTCCCACTTTGCGGTAGATATGTTCACGCAGGTTGACGGCCTTGAAGCAGGCCGCCAGCGGCCCCAGCATGATCTCCGTCTTGCCGGTGACCAGCACACCGCCGTCCTTCAGGGCGCGGTGGAACATGGTGAAGATGTAATCGTGTTGTTCGCGGGTGAAATAAATCAGCACATTGCGGCACAAGATCACATCCATGTTGGACGGGTAGGAATCGCCGAGCAGATCATGGCGCTGGAAGGTGACCAGGGATTTGACCTCGGGCACGAGATGGTAGCGGCCGTTCTGTATGGTGAAATAGGGCGATAGTTCCTGCGCGGAGACTTCCCGGAAGCTGAAGGCGTCGTACACGCCGGCGCGCGCTTTCGCCAGTGCCTTCTCGTCCAGGTCTGTGGCAAGGAGGGTAATGTCCCAGTGCGACAGGCCGGCCCCCAGCAGTTGATGCAGGAGGATGGCGAGGGAGTACGGTTCCTCGCCGGTGGCACAGCCGGCGCTCCACAGCCGTAGCTGACGCCGGCCGGGATGGTCGCGCTCCCGGATCAGCGGAGCAAGGACCTCTTTCCGCAGGGCCTCGAAGACGCTCTGGTCCCGGAAGAAGTAGGTCAGATTGATGGTGAGGTTGTCCAGGAGGGCATCGAGCTCCTCGGGATGTTTTTTCAGGATGTACAGGTAGGATTGGTAATCGGAGACATGATGGGCGCGCATGCGGGAGGCGAGCCGGCGCTCCAGGAAGTTGGTCTTGTATTTGCGGCAGTCAATGCCGCGTTCCTGGGCGATGTAGCGCAGGAGCAGTTCCAGTTCGGGTGGGGTGTGCTCTTCCATGGCTTGCCTGCCTAATGCCCGAAAGCGGCCTGCACGCGCGACAGCACCTCGCTGGCCGGCACGTTGGCGTACTGCATATACTCCACGCTGAGCTGATAGGCGTATTTCTGGAGTTCGAAGGCAATGCGGCTGGATGGGTTGGCCTGGAGCAGTGGGATGCCGCTGTTGATCGCATCCACGAACGGCGCGGGGTCATAGGGTATGACCAGGTCAATCGGCAGGCGCAGAGCATCCTCGATGTTGCGCTGGGGCAGGCCGCGCTTGGGGAAGGTCCAGTTCAGGACGATGGACAGACGCTCCTTGCGATAGCCCAGCGAATCGAAGATGTCCAGCGCGGTGCGGGCGGCCTTGAGGCCGGCCAGCTCCGGGGTGACGAGCAGAATGATGATATCGGACAGGTCGAACGCCACCAGGTTCGTCTCGGCGAAGCAGGAAGGCATGTCAATTACCACAAACTCGAAGCGCGAGCGCAGGATGGGCAGGACAGTGCCCACCAGCTTGGGGGTGATGGTGCCGGCGGATATCGGGCTGGGCGGCGCGGCCAGCAGATGGATCCCGGTGGCATGTTTGGTCATGAAGCCCATCACCACGTCCTCGTCAATTTCGGCCTGCTCTTTCTCCGCCAGATTCGCCCAGGTGTATTTGGGACGCAGGTCGAGCATCATAGCATCATGATCTGCCTCGAGCGCCAGGTCCACCAGGGCGACCTCGGCGCTCCAGAGCTGAACAAGGGCCAGGGCCAGGTTGACCGCCAGGCTGGTTTTGCCCGAGCCGCCGCGCAGGGAGAAGACGCTGAAGATGTGGCCGGCGGGGGCGGGGGCCGGCGCCAGGCCGCGCGCGGACCGCACCCGGGTGAGCAGGGCGCGGATGCGCAGGGCCAGCTCGGTGGGATCGAAGGGCTTCACGATGTAATCGTCCGCGCCGGCCTCGAAGCCGCGCACCTTTTCGCTGATGTCGCCGCGCGCCGTGAGCATGATGACAGGGATGGGGGAGGTTTCGGGGGCGGATTTCAGCCGGCGGCAGAACTCATAGCCGTCCATGCCCGGCATCATGACATCCAGGACGATGAGGTCGGGCTTGACGGACGGCAGGATGGCGCTGGCCTGTTCGGCGCTTTCAGCGGTGAAGACCTCGAAGCCGGCAGCTCCCAGCTTATCCTGCACGAGCTTCAGGATCAGCTTGTTATCGTCAACAACCAGGATCCTATCCTTTTGTCCGTTGGCCATGTTCCCTCGCCAGTTCGCTTCTTTTCCCGAGGCGGTTTGTGCTTCCGAGCATGCTGGCGCCTTGTCTTTCTGCATTATACCATGATGCGGGGAGCGTGCAAAGGTTTTTCCCGCCGCATCCGTGCGCAGCTCTTCATATCCGCGCTATATAGGCGGTCTTGGCCGGCGCCGGCGTTGAACCCCTCTTGAAAATTCGTCAGATTTGTAGTATACTGTCCGAAGGGAATATATTGTGCGTAGATACACGATATGGAAAGGAGATATTGTGAAATATGGCACTAGCTCTGGGCATTGATACCGGAGGCACCTATACCGATGCCGTCATCGTGGATTACGATACCGGGAAGGTACTGCGGGGCGCCAAAGCACTGACCACCAAAGAGGACCTGGCCATCGGCATCCGCAACGCTATGGACGCTGTGCTGGAGAACGATGCCAAGAACATCAGCCTGGTGGCAATCTCCACCACCCTGGCTACCAATGCTATCGTGGAGGGAAAGGGCGCCCCGATCTGTCTCCTGCTCCTCGGCTATGATAAAGAGCTGGTGTATGATTACGGGTTTCAGCGAGACCTGGTGACCGATAATTTCGTCTTCCTCCCCGGCCGGCATGACCTTAACGGCAATGAGGAGGAACCCCTGGACCTGGAGCTGACCCGCAAGGCGATCCTCGAATGGAAGGACCGGGTCAAGGCCTTTGCCATTTCCGGCTATTTCGGCACCCGCAACCCCGCCCACGAGAAGATCGTCCGCCAGATGGTGGAAGAGCTGACCGGCTTGCCCGTCACATGCGGCTATGAATTAACCACCCGCCTGAACTCCATTCGCCGTGCCACTACCGTGGCGCTCAATGCCAGCCTGATCCCCTTCCTGCGCTCGCTGATGGATTCGGTGGCGCAGGCGATGGCGGAGCGCGGCATTCGCGCTCCATTGATGGTGGTGCGCGGTGACGGCTCTCTGATGGACGTGGAGATGGCCAAACAGCGCCCGGTGGAGACCATTCTGTCCGGGCCGGCGGCCAGCGTCATCGGCGCAAAACACCTGGTCGCGATCCAGGATGGGCTGGTGGTGGATGTCGGGGGGACCACCACCGATATCGCGGTACTGCGGAACGGCCGGCCCGGCATCAACCCCGAGGGTGCACGCGTCGGGAAATGGCGCACCATGGTGGAGGCGGTGGATATGCGCACCGCCGGCATCGGCGGGGGCAGCTATGTGCGCGTCGGCAGGGAGCGGGAAATCGCCATCGGCCCCCGCCGCGTCATCCCGCTCTCCATCCTGGCCGCACAGCATCCGGAGGTCCTGCTGGAACTGCGCAAGCAGGATATGCTGTTGGACACGTATGACGAGCTGGCGGTGGAATTCATGGTGCCGGTGCGCCCTGTCCCCACGAACGGCCGCACGCTGGATGAGGTGGAAGTGGAGCTGTTGGAGGAGCTGAAGAAAGGCCCGCGCTCCCTCTATCAGCTTACATCCAAGGGCAAATTCCGCCGGCTCTATCTGGGCTATCTCAAGGAATGGGAGGACAAGGGGTATCTCCTGCGCGCCGGCTTCACCCCCACCGATGCTACCCACGTGCTGGGCATGTACAACGCCTGGAACAACGAGGCCGCGGAGCTGGGGGCCAAAATCCTTTCGCGCATGGCCGGCCTGTCCAAGGAGGAATTCTGCCGGCGCGTCGTGGCCGGCACTTCGAACAAGATCGCGCGCGAGATCCTCGCCAAGGTGCTGGCGGATGAGCGCGGCCTGGAGCTGGAGCAGGCCGACGGTGTCGGGGCGTTCCTCATCGAAAACGCTTTGCAGAACGACCGGGAGAATACCAGCCTGGAATGCACATTGAAGGTCAACCTGCACCTGGTGGCTATCGGAGCGCCGGTGCGCATCTACATGCCGCGGGTTGCGGAGCTACTGCATACCGAATTGAGCATTCCCGAGCACGCCGGCCTGGCCAATGCCATCGGCGCCGTATCGGGCAGTGTCATTCAAACCGTGCGCCTGCAGATCGCGCCGGTGGACGGCGGCGAAAAGGTGCGGTTGTACAGCCCCGAGGGCGTGTGGGAGTTCGGCCTGCTGGAGGAGGCGAGGGAGTACGCCATGTCCGTAGGGCGCCGGCTGGCGGAACAGCGGGCGCGTGAGGCCGGCGCGGATAAGGTGGAGATCCAGGTGGAGGAGAACCACCAGTATGTCCAGGTGGCCTCTGGATGGGGCGATAAGCTCTATCTGGGCAGTGACCTGGTCTTCACGGCGGTGGGCCGGCCGCGGCTCATCGTCTTCGAGAACGCGAGGGAATAATGTGGACGAGGATTCCAGCGGATTAGAGGTGGTGTACATCGCGTCGGGCCAGCTTCGGGCGGAGGTGATCCGCTCGAAACTGGAGGCCGCCGGCATCCCCGTCCTGCTCCAGTATGAGAGCCTGGGCATTGTCATGGGGCTGACGGTGGATGGATTGGGGGAGGTGCGGGTGCTGGTGCCGGCGGAATATGCCGACGAAGCACGCGCCCTGCTGGTGGAATTGGAGGAACCCCTCACCGAGGACTCGGACGATTTTCCGGAGATCTCCGACATCAGCGACATGCTCGAGTGAATCCGCACCGCGAGACGCGGGTATCTCTTCCGGCCTGTTCCCCATGGGGAAGGGTGTGATTCGAAACCCCTTCTACTGGCCCCATTGACACAGACATCCTGGTATAGTAAAATAGTGTCGGAAAATTTGGAAAGAGTATTTTGCACCAATGCGACTGTCTGCCTCGGCGGTCTGCGCCAGAGTGCGGGCTTGCGTCGGCCGGCGGATCCATAGGGCCTTACGTTTACCCGTTCCCCCTGGCTGGTACCTGCAGTGCATCGCTGGCTCTGACGAGGGCAAAAAGGTCAGATGCCGCCATTGTATTATCAGGAGGTCACGATGTCCATCACCCTGATCAAGTCGATCCTCACCACCGTCGCTTTGGCGCTCGCCCTGCTGCAGAGCCTGGAGATGGCTCAGTTGAAGGGATACCTGCACCTGCTCCCTGTGGAGAAGCGGAAGCTCCGTGATTTGCACCGCGCAGGAGGGGTCACAGCCCTGTTCCTGCTGGCGCTGATCGCGGTGCTGTGCATTGTCAGCCGGGGATTTTCCTTCGCCTCCCTGCGCGTGACGCTGCATGCGATACTGGGTGCGGTGGTTATCCTGGTCCTCGTGGTCAAGGCGCTGATCACCAATCGGTTCCGGCAGTATCTGCGCTTCAACAATGGCCTGGGCGCGCTCGCCGGCCTGTTGGTGCTGGGCATCTTCCTGCTCAGCGCGCTGTGGTACTTCATCAAGGGTTACTAAGGAGTTGGTGCCATGTCCCTCAAGCTGCAAGTTATCCCGATTTTGGTCATTGCCGCCTGCGGCGTGCTGCTTCTCTCGGCCTGTGGAGGTCCGACGCCGGCCCCCGCACCCACCCAGATGCCGGCGATTACCCCTACGATGACGCAGGAATTACTGCCAACGGCGGCGCCGGCCCTGGACGGCCAAAAGCTGTTGGAGGAGCGGTGCACCAGATGCCATTCCCTGGATCGCGTGCGGCAGTCCCGCAAGAGTGAGGCGGAGTGGAAAGCCACGGTCGAGCGGATGGTGGGGAAGGGCGCCGCACTGTCCGCCCAGGAAATCGAAGCGGTCGTGCGCTATCTGGCCCAGACGTACCCCAAGTGAGCTGATGGGCGGGCAAATGCCCTGGTGAGCAAGCGCGGCCGGCGTGCGGTGTTGACAGCCGGCGGATTCTGTGCGATAATGGGGTCAGGTGTGAAAAGGCGTGTCAACGGCGCACTCCTTTTCCCCTCCGTCGCCATCCCACGGAAAAGGAGGTGATGCCACACATGTGTAATAGTAACATGCGTTGCGCCGTAGCGTCACCTCCTGCTGAGATCCGGTAGAAGAGACGCTGCGGCGCAGAGAGACGTAAAAGGCCTCGCTCGGCTTCGAGAGAGGCCTTTTACCTTGTACGGAAGGGTATCGTTTCGGGAGGAAACATATGGCGAAGCCTCTGCCAGTGGGCAAACTGCCGGCGGAACTGCTCCAGGAACTGCTCCGCAAGTACACCCGCCCCAACAGCCGCGTCATCGTCGGCCCCGGAGTGGGGGAGGACGCCGCGGTCATTGACTTCGGCGAGCGCTATCTGGTGGCCAAGACCGATCCCATCACCTTTGCCACGGACGAGATCGGCTGGTATGCGGTCAACGTGAACGCCAACGATATCGCCTGCAGTGGGGGAGTGCCGAAGTGGTTCCTGGTGACAGCGTTACTGCCGGCCGGCACTGCCGACGCAGAAATGGCGGAATCCATCTTCGCTCAGCTCGCCGAGGCCTGCCAGGCGCTGGATATCACCTTGTGCGGTGGGCATACTGAAATCACCTATGATCTGGAGCGCCCCATCCTGGTGGGGCTGATGCTGGGAGAGGTGGAGCCGGCCAGGCTGGTGCATTCCGGCGGCGCACGGCCGGGTGATGCGCTCATCCTCACCAAGGGCATCGCTATCGAGGGCACGGCGCTGATTGCTCGCGAGAAGGGGGATATGCTGGCCGGCGAGTTCCCCGCCGATTTTCTCCAGCGCTGTCGGCAGATGCTTCACGAACCGGGCATCAGCGTGGTGCGCGAGGCGCGCCTTTTGCGTCAGCATGTGGATGTGCACGCCATGCACGACCCGACCGAAGGGGGGCTGGCGACGGCATTGTGGGAGCTGGCGGCGGCCGCCGGCGTGGGCCTGCGCGTGTACCGGGACGCGATACCCATACTGCCGGAGACGCAGGCGCTGTGCCAGCGCTTCGGGCTGGACCCGCTGGGATTGATCGCCTCGGGAGCACTGCTGGCGACGGTGCCGGCTGTGCAGGCGGAGGAAGCGGTGCGGTTGCTGGCGGAGGCCGGCATTGCGGCGCGCTGTATTGGCGAGGTCCTGCCGGCGGGCGAGGGGGTGTGGCTGAGGGATGCCGGCGGGGACCAGCCCCTCCCGCGCTTCGCCCGCGACGAATTCGCCCGCCTGGTGGAATAGCGCTCTCCAGAATTTGACAACCCCCCCAGGGGTATGGTATAGTAGAAATACCCATACGGGGTATGCATGAAAAACAGAGGAGGGCGTTCTTATGGCACTGATTGGCAAGGAAGATCGCGAGACCATCCGCAAGATGTTCGACCAGGAATTCGTCCATGACGTGACGCTGGTCATGTTCACCCAGGAGTTTGAGTGTCAGTTCTGCCGCGAGACCCGGCAGTTGGTGGAGGAGCTGGGGGAAATTTCCCCGCGCGTGCACGTGCAGGTCTATAACTTCGTCACCGACAAGGACAAGGCCGAGGCGTACGGCATTGACAAAATCCCCGCCATCGCCATCATCGGCACCAAGGATTACGGCATTCGTTTTTACGGTATCCCCTCGGGATATGAATTCACGGGCCTTATCGAGACGATGATTGCGGTTTCCAAAGGGGAGTCGGGGCTTTCGCAGAAGACGAAAGAGGCGCTGGCGAAGCTGGAGAGCCCGGTGCATCTGCAGGTCTTCGTCACGCCGACCTGCCCGTACTGCCCCAGCGCGGTGCACCTGGCGCACCGCATGGCCATCGAGAGCGATAAAGTGCGCGCCGACGGCATCGAGGTGATCGAGTTCCCGCACCTGGGACAGAAATACCATGTCCAGGGCGTGCCGCGCACCGTGATTAATGAGAAGGTGCATATCGAGGGCGCGGCGCCGGAGGGTATGCTGTTGGAGAAGATCCTGGAGGCGGTGCGGCCGGCCAAAAGCTGACGCCGGCTTCCTCTACACGTAATACACGCCCCGTGTATCATCCCGGTGATGGTACACGGGGCGTTGGTGTCTTGGGATGGGATCGGGAGATGCCGGCGGGATTACTTCTCCTCGGAAGCGCCGGCCTCTTTAGAAGCCTCTGCCTTGGCGGCCTTGGCTTCGGCCTCTACCTCTTTGCCCTCTTCCTCAACCTCGCGGCTGGCCTTGCGGAACTCGCGGATGCCGCGTCCCAGCGCACCGCCGACCTCGGCCAGTTTGCCGGCACCGAACAGGATCAGCACGATCACCAGGATGATGATCAGTTCAGGCACACCCAGTTGTGGCATGGGATAATCCTCCAGCACGTGTGATCTCACAGCTCATTGGTCGTACCAGTTGGCCGCATTATACACCCGCCGGCGGGGAAAGGCAAATTATTCGGGGGTCGCGCGGTGCCGGCGTCTCAACAGCCGGCGCGCCGGCGCGTATGCGGCCGGAACAGGAAGGGGAGGAACGAGCGCGCCGCCTTCACCACTCGCACGAACTCGTCCGGATGGCTCGTGATCTGGGTGAGTTTGGAAAAGATGTAGCGCGGCCGCAGGTAAAACTGCCGGCGCGCTTCGTCGCACCAGGCGACCAGGTCCTCTGCCGGCAGGCCGGGCAGGTCCACCACGCAGTTGTGCAGTCCCTCTTCGGTCACCCAGCGGCGGAAATCTCGCGTTCGCAAATAGCCACTGCGTTCAGCCCAGGCGTAGGCCTCCGTGCCGGGGTAGACCATCAACGGGAAGAACTGCGCCGTGTCGGGGTTCAGCTCTTTGGCCAACTCCAGGGTGCGCGCCAGAGATTGGCGGGTTTCGCCTGGACAGCCGGCCATGAAACAGCCGTGCACCAGGATGCCGGCGCGGCGGGCATCGCGCATGAAGCGCTTCATTTGCTCGGTGGTGATGCCCTTGCGGATCTGGCGCAGGACCTCATCATCGCCGCTCTCGAACCCGACGCAGAGCATGCGACAGCCGGCGGCTTTGAGCGCTTTCAGCGTCTCATAATCCACATCGGCGCGCGAGTTGGCGGTGAAGGTCAGCCCGGTGCGCGCCTGGCGCAGGCGCTCTGCCAGCTCGCGACAGCGCTCGCGGTTCACGGTCAGCGTGTCATCCTCGATAAAGACGTGCTTGATGTAGGGAAGCTCGCGGGCGATGTATTCGAATTCCGCCACGACGTTGGCCGGACTGCGGTAGCGGTAGCGCCGGCCCTGGAAAGTCTGGGGATAGACGCAGTACACACAGCGGTGCGGACAGCCGCGACCAGTGACGATGGCCACCTGCGGATAAGGGGTGATGGCATAGAAATAGTGCAGGGGGTTCAGGTGCGTCTTATACACGCGCGTCACGAAGGGCAGGGCATCCAGGTCCTCGATAAAGGGGCGGTCGGGGTTGTGGATGACGGCGCCATCCCTGCGGAAGCGAAGGCCGGCAACCCCTTCCAGAGGCCCGCCGGCCACCAGCGTCTTTGCCAGCTCCAGCAGGGTGTATTCGTACTCGTGTCGGGCAACGGCGTCGAGCGCCGGCGCGCCTGCCAGCGCCTCGTCCGGCAGGGCGGAGACGTGCGGGCCGACGGAGACGCAGAACACGGCCGGCCGAACGGCCTTCAGCTCCTGCACCACCCGCATATCGCTGTCAAAGCTGGGGGTGCTGGTATCCGTGACCAGCAGATGGGGCTGCCATGTCGCGATCAGTTCGCGCAACTGCTCCAGCGTGGTGCCATCCGCCGGCGCGTCGATCAGCCGCACCTGACAGCCAGCATCCTCCAGCACGCCGGTCGCGTACGCCAGCCAGATGGGGTAGTACAGCGTGCCGCTCTTGGTGACCGCCGGACTGCGCTGGGCGCGCGAGAAGCGCGGCAGGAAAGGCGGGTTCAGCATCAGCACCCGCAATTGCGCCAGGTATTCCGGAAACGGCCGTTCTTCGGTCATGATGCGTTCCTGTGCGAGCGTCCCAGGTATGCCCCTAGCCGGCGCGCCGCCCTGCGCTCAAAGAGCGCCAGGAAGGCCGCGCAGTACAGGACCACAAGCCCCGCGCCGGCGCCGATCAATCCCATGATGCCCTGGACATGGGGGGCGGTGAGCAGTCCCATCGGGACCGTCAGCAGGGTGCAGACCAGTGCCGGCGCGATGAGGCCGGCGTAGGCTATTTTCAGCTCTCTGGCGATGATGATACACGAAACGGCGGCGCTGGCAAGCGAGGAAGCCGTTACTGCCCATGCCATGCCCGGGATGTCCCAAAGGCGCAGGAACGCCGGCCCCAGGGCCAGCAGTGTCCCGAGCGCGGCGGCAGTGGCCCCAAGAAAGGCGTCTGTGCGGCCCAGGCTGATGAGCAGTTCGCCGTTGAAGCCGAAGCCCAGGCGGAAAAAGGTCGAGAGCAGTAGGATCTGGAGCACCGGCGCCGCCGCCAGCCAGCGTTCGCCCAGCAGGAGGCGCACGGCCGGCTCCGCCAGCCCGATGCCGACCCCGGCGGCGAGGCCGGCGGCGGCCAGGGCGTAGCGCGTGGTGAGCGCGTAGGCGCGCTGTAAGAGCGCCGGCTCCTGTCGTGCCCGGGCGAAGGCCGGCAGGGCAACGCGGCTCAGGATAAAGCGTGCCTGGAGCGGGAGCTGGGAGATCGTGAAGGCCATGTAGTAGATGCCCAGGCTCGCCTCGCCCTTCCAGCGGCCGACGAAGAAGTAATCGGCGTTCAGGTAGCCCCAACTGAGGATGTAGCTGAGGTACAGGGGCCAGCTAAAGCCCAGATAGCGCCGCAGGACCGGGCGCGAGACGCGCAGGCGCGGCTGGAAGTGGGCCAGTTTCCAGAGCAGGAGGGCCTGGGCGAAAGCGCCGGCGGCGAACCCCCATACCAGGCTCCAGACCCCCTGTCCGAGGAGCGCCAGGGCCAGGCTGACGGCCAGGTTGACGATAACATTGGCCAGTTCGGGCAGGCGCGCCGGCACGAATTCCAGCCGGCGCTCCAGCAGGGCGGCCGGCAGCATCAGGGGCCCAGTGTTGGCCGACGGCCCTCCCGTCGAGGTGAAAAGCAGGAGCGACATGGCCGCCAGCAGAGGCGCGAGATAGGGCTTGCCCAGCAGGGCGGCGAGAAGCCCTCGGCCGGCAACCAGCAGGAGCGCCATGACGAACGCCAGGATCAACTGGAGCGTGAACGCAGTATCCACCAGGTCATGGAAGCGGCAATCGTCATCATCGCTCTGGATGACGGCCTCGGCGCCGCGCAGGTTGACCAGCAGGGCAGGGAGGCCGGCGACCATCATGGCGAACGCATATTGGCCGAAGGCCTCTTCGGGGAGCAGGCGTGCCAGAAGCAACTGCTGGAGGAAGAAGAGGAGCCGGCTGAGGCCGGCAACCCCTACGGCCACCCCGATGCCCTTGACGGCGCGCTCCTTTAGCTGGCGTGCCAGCGCCTGCGCGGAGGGGTTCATCCTTTCACCTCCGCCGGCGAAGATAGCCCCACCGCCCGCAGGAGCAGGGCGAACAGGTCAGTGATGGCCTCTGGGATGATGGCCGGCCGCTCCGAAGCCAGGAAGATGCCGTCGTTGATGCGGTCGTCCGGGTCGTAGCCATGCATAGCATACAGGACGCGGCGGGACATATGGGAGGGATGGATGACCAGCCCGGTCTGCAGGAGGAAGATGTCCTGGCCGTAGCGGTCGCCGGCAAAGGCGATGCCGTAGCGCGTCTTGTCTTCCCCGGTCAGGAGCCGGCCCTCCTGGCACTGTTGGAGGACTTCCCGGATGCGCGGCCGGCACTCCGGGTTGGGATACCAGAAGCGCGCCATGGTGGAATCATAGACCGCGATATACTCCACGCCGAAGCGCAGGCCCAGGGCTTCGACCCGCCGGCGGAGGTCCACCGTCCCCCGCACGGGCACCATGCCGTGGTCGGAGAAAGCGAGCAGGTGGACATCTACGCCGGCGGTTTCAGCGGCGCGGCGCAGTTCCTCGATGCGGCGCTCGTACCACTGCAGGCGCGCCAGGATGGCCGGCGAGTCGGGGCCGCCGGCGTGCCCCAGCGCATCCACCGAGGCCAGGTACAAGAAAAGGAAACGCGGCCCATCGGGGCGCAGGGCGGCGGCACACTGTTGGAAGATTTCCTCCTCGGGCATGGGGTAAGTGAGGAAGCGGGCCGGCACCCCATGCTGTTCCAGCACGTCCACCAGCGAAGGGCAGTCGAAGGCGCCCGGCCGGAAGTCCCAGCGCTTGGAGCAGTGGTCCATCAGGTGCAGGTAGCGCAGGGGAAAATCGTAGACCGGGAAGTAGCCGTCGAAGCCGTGCCGGCGGGCGGTCCAGCGCGCGATGAGGCGCTTGAGCAGTGGGTTGTCGGCCAGTCGGTTGTGCAGGAGCGGGCCGGCCAGGTTCAGCCAGCGCGTCCAGGCGAAGGGCGAATGGGCGGGGTCGTAATACAGGTACGACCAGCGCCCATGCACCTGGGGGAGCTGACCGGTCAGGATGGAGGGTATAGCGGCGGAGCTGTAGCCGAGGATGGTGCGCACAGGCCTGCGGAAGGGGCACTGCTCGCGCAGGAAGCCGCTTTTCTCCACCGCCGGCCAGCTTAACGCGTCGATTGCGATGGCGATAGTCACCGTGTGCCGCATATGCTCCTCTCAGAAAGGAGGGCCTGGGTGCCAGGCGCGGATGAAGCGCCGGCCCAGCGCCTGGCGCGGGGAGCGCTTCCAGTCTGTGCCCAGACAGCCCAGCCGGCGCGCCGCCGGCCAGGGCACCTGCTCCGCCGGCAGGAACAGCAGTAGCGGCAGGACGCGCACCAGATGTTCCGTCGGGTGTTCTCCCCACAGGGCCGGCGTCAGCGGGCGGAGGCGGGCCAGTGTCACCATGCAATGATACAGACGGGCCGAGAGGGGGAGCCGGACGGACGGATCGCGCAGTACGGGCGCGGCGTGCTGGAAAAAGGAGAGCCAGAAAGCCTGGCCCTGCCCCTGCGCCGTCCGGCGTTCTGTCTCCGTCCAGCGCCAGACCAGTTCGTGGTGGGCAAGGGTTTCCGCCAGCAGTTGCGCCAGGTCGGACTTGTCATACAATGGGAAGGCCGGCATGAGCTTGTCCTGCACAGCTTGGGCATATGCCGGCCGGACAAATTCCAGCTCCGCCGGCAGGGGGCATGTTTCCAGCAGGGCCGGCCGCCGGCGGTACACGGCGTCGTAACGCCGGCGCAGGATGAGCGCCGCATCGCCCCAGCTCAAGCGGGCCTTCTGTACAGCGATGTGGACGAAGCGGCGCACAGGCTCGGTGAACGGTTCGTCGTCCAGCATGAGCTGGGACCACAGTAGGGCGGCGCCGCGGTTAAAAAGATAGCGGGTTGCCTCCCAAGGGGGGAGCAGGCCGGCGTCGCGCCAGGGGATCGCCTCGATGACCGAGCCATCGCCCCATAAGACCTGATGGCCGACGGCGGTCTCATACGATTCGACCGTCAGAGGGGCATGGGCCAGCATCCCAGGGGTCTTACAGGCCAGGTCTACCCGCACGCCGCAGTGCCGGCTCAACGCCGGCTCAAGGGCTTTCAGCCGACGGCGCATTCGCCACCAGGAAGGCCAGTTATCGCGCCGGCACACCACCAGGATATCGTAATCGTTGACGGGCTGAAGCCGGCCGAGTTCGTCCGGCGCGGCGCCCCCTTCGCCGCGGCCGAATCCTCCCGTGAGGATGATACTGCGCACCATGCCGTCGGCGGCCTCCAGGACCGCCTGGCAGATGCGGCGCATGTGGCCGGCGATGCGCTGTTCCACGTCCGGGTCACCCGTCACTGTGAACGGCATAGGTCAACGACCTCGTAGCTGTTGGACCTGCTGGTACACCTGCATCACCCCTTCCGCGGTGCGGCGGACGTCGAACGTCTCGCGCCCCCGCCGCTGGGCGGCCAGACCCATAGCGCCGGCGCGGTCGGGATCGTTCAGTAGCCTCAGCACAGCCTGGGCCATGGCCGCCGGCTCGCCGGCCGGCACCAGCAGGCCGGTCACCCCATGCTGGATGACCTCCGGCACGCCGTTGACGGCGGTAGCGACGGCCGGCCGGGCCATGGCGCCGGCCTCCAGCAGGCTGTACGGCAGTCCCTCCCAATAGGAGGTCAGCGTCACCACATCGGCGGCGGCCAGCAGGAGCGGCACGTCCTGGCGCTGGCCGAGCAGGGTGATGACGTGCTCCAGGCCGTACTGCCGGGTCATCGCTTCCACTTCTGCGCGAAGAGGGCCGTCGCCGGCCAGGAAGCCGCGGGCGTCTGGGCGCTGGGCGTGCAGATGGCGCATCATGCGCACGAAATCCTGCGGCGCCTTCTGGGCGTCCAGCCGGCCGACCTGCAGTATGACCGGCACCGATTGCGGCCATCCCAGCCGTTCCCGGGCCTTCTCCCTGGTCATCTGGCGCGGTTCCCACTCCTGCCAGTCCAGGCCGTTGTACACGGTGACCACCGAGGCCGGCGTTCCCCAACCCTTGGCCAGCATCCACTGGTGGTCTGCCTCGCATACGGCAATCGTGATATCGGTGATGCGGCGCCAGGCACGCTCCAGCGCCTCATATATGGGCTGGAGCGCGGTCTGGCGGATGCGGATGGTCTGTGGGGTGTAGACGACGCCGGCGCCGGCCAGCCGCGCCGCCGGCCGTGCCCAGATACCGGCGAACTGGCTGTGCACATGGACGATGTGAATATGCTCCTGGCGCACCAGCCGCAGGAGGGCCAGGAAGGGGCCGGCGTTCTGCCATTTGCCCATGGGCCAGGGATGTCCCGCTACTCCCAGTTCCGCCAGCCGCCGGCGGGTGCGCTCGTCGCCGGCGGGATAGCAGACATGCAGGGCGCACTGCCGGCGGTCCAGATGCTGGGCGAGCGAGACGACAG
>Ga0080004_1160046_pt1 | contig 32266 bp, 21 predicted proteins | sample WasSprMetagenome_FD_69207 | JGI IMG/M metagenome (GOLD analysis project Ga0080004, IMG submission 69207) | Sulfidic aquatic microbial communities from Washburn Spring, Yellowstone National Park, USA - WS (SPADES assembly) (version 2) | ecosystem: Environmental > Aquatic > Thermal springs > Hot...
CAAGTTTCGGTGCGGGGCGATGTCCCAGTTCGAACAAGCCTTGTCGGTGGGGCTGAAAAAGTTGCGCTGAGGATTTCTGTCAACGGGTTCGGTCCGCCTCCAAGTTGCGTTTACTTCCGACTTACTGATCTCATGATTTGCTGACATTTTTGCTAAAAATGACCACCTTCGCCCTCTTTACATCCGAACAACGATGAGGCATAATAGCAGCGACAATTGTCTTTGGGAGGGAACAAAGATGATGAAAACTGAGAGGGCAAAAATGAGCACAACCGAAAAGAAAGGCGCTCTCTCGGTTAAACTCTGTCTGCCTAACCTTTTGCTTGCTTCTCCTCATCCCTTTCGCCACTAAAACTTTCTCTCAACCTCCCGACCCCTCTCAAATCCCTGAACCTCAAATTGCTTACGCCCTCCATGCAACTTGGGACCCTGACTTAACCGACAACAACCCTTCTGTCTGCACAAATTCAGGGACAGTCGCAGTCCCTTGGTTTCATTTTTATGCTGGCTGGAAAGATGGCGCACCTGCTTTCTTCAGCGTTGACTGGGTTTTGATTGAAGAACTGACCAACGAACATCAACCTCAAGTTTGGTATTTTGAGAACCCGCAAGGAGAGAGTGGCTTCCCTTACGGTTGCACTATGCCACCAGTTAGTGACCCAGAGAATTGGAACTGGACGACATGGAGTTTTGCACCGATGATAGGGTTTGCTATGCACAACACAGCATACAGGGTGACAGTTCAGTGGCGATATGGAGTTTACATGAAAGGACCAAGAGGACCTTTCCAAACTTCCATCACAATCAATGTCCAAAACTTGGTGGTGAATTCACCTGATGAAACGAAGGTTTTGAAATGGGATCCAGCTCGCGGGATTGCTGACACGAGTTTTAGTTACAGTCTTGAATGTGCACAAAAGAAGTGGTGTCAAGTGAAGGTAAGCATTTACAGCACGGATGGGATGAAGGTTTATGAGGAGTGGTTGGAGAAGTTAGCGCCTGGGAGTTATAGTTTCACATGGGATGGGAGTGTGAATGTTGTGCCGCCTCCACCGCCACCTGATGGATTAGCGCCTGTAGGGTTATATGTGTTTGACATAGATGTGATTGGGATAGCACCAGGTTATGATGAAGATCGGTTGAGAAGCGGAGCATTACAGATAGGGGAACATGAAGTCTTCTTATTAGAATATTCACCTGAAGAACAACCTCATTTTCGAGCCAAAACCTCTTGGTCTACCCCTGCCTTAGCGCAGTATATTCTGTATGGAAGTTACCAAGCATCTAAAGTCATCCTTGAAGCCTATGATTCAACTTTTCAACGCCTTCTGGTTAAAGAAGGTCCAACTTATACCATTCCTTTTAATGCTACACCGACAGAGAATGATGTGAACGAAATTAAATTTTCCGTCTCTTTAGAAGGACTCGTGGGTGAGATTCCTTATACCTTCGTTTTTTGGGGTTGGGATGGCGCTGCTCACCTTTACAAGAACCATAAACCGAAAACAACCTTCACTAACGACAAGGAGAAAGGAGTAACTCATGCCCACTTCGTCGCCAGTAGTGGTGATAATAAGATAGGTGTCTTAGGAGGGCTTGCATGGTTTAAAAAAGAAGTTAAGCCTTATCTTAAGAAAATTTGGTATCAGACAGGTTCAATAATAAAGAAGTGGATAACATATCCTTTATCGCCTAAATACATTCATTGGCACGGTTTGGGGAAAAAGGTAGATATGGACGCTTTCCAAGAATGGAATCCTATCAATATCTTGGATGCTATAAGCCATGTAGAGTTCCTGTCCCTTTTCGCTCACGGGTATTATAACGGCTATGCGATGGGAAAACTTACATTGACAGGTGAACTCGTAGATGGGTTGAACGCTTCCGACATTTACAACCGCTACAAAGGCACATGGTATTGGTGGGACTATTCCACGCGCAAGTCTTATCCTATGCAGGGTTTAGGTCATCTCCGTTTGGTTTTGGTGTTAGGATGTAAATCGGGCGGCGAGAAGCATCCGTATGAAAACGATCCCAAAAAGAAGGAGACAACTATGATCGCAGTTCCACATGGAGCCACAATCGCGGGGGCTTTTTGGGATCTTTGCGCTAAAGTCGTTATCTTTTCCACTACGGACGCATGGGAGCCGGTCGTGCAAAACTTTGTTAAACTTTTTTACGAATATGCACAAAAGAAGACAATTGTAGAAGCAGCACAAGCAGCACGAGCTAAAGTGATTAATATATATAAAGAAACAGGTGATCTTCGTTATGTAGAAACAGCCTATAACATTTTGATGGCGGTGAAACCTGGTGCTGAAAGACTGCGTTTGGCACCTTAAGATTACAAAAGGGTGATAGGTCATGAAAAGATTCTTCAAATTTGCTGTAATCTTCTGTTTGCTTGTCGCAGGAACATTCCGACCTTCCTTTGCCCAAGAGGAAGGTCCGCCCAATGACCCCGTTCTGCAGGAAGCAATTCAGGCTGTCCAAAACTTTTTGGGTGATACCAGTATAATCCCTGTTTATCGGTTTGAAAAGGACAACTCAAATATGTTGCTACGAGGTCCAGGGCATTTCTTTGTGTTTGAGGCTCCGGGTTATGATTTTATCACTGTCCGAATTGATGAGAGACCGATGCGGGTCGTTTATTGGAGCAAAGATGAAGAAATTTGGATACCTTCAGTGGATAGGAGTAGACCTCCTTTAAGTGTGGAGCAGATGGTGCAAATTGCCAAACAATATGCCCAGCAGCACTGGCCTTACTGGAATGAGTTCCCTTTGAAGATGATTCAATACACGACAGATAGGAGAGCCCGTTGGAATGAAGTCACTTTAGAATATGACAAAGACGAAGTGTATTGCTTGGCTGTAAGATTTACCCCTTACTTTGTGAACTCGTCGGGCATCAAAATTCCTTACCTTGCGGCTCATTGCTTTGTAGTTGTAGAGCCATATGAAGGTTCCATTGTTGATTTCGGTTGGTCTTACAATGGTCCGATAACCTTGAGCCAAGAACAGTTAGACCCAACTATACCACCTTCCCAAGCGGAAGTCATAGGCGAGCAAGTCTTTTTTAACTATTACAAGGAAAAAGCCTACAAGGAAGGAGGTGTAGATATTGACGGTTTACTCACTGTAGATATTCAAATGGACCCTTTCAGAAATATCACTATTTACGGTGATTCTTGGTGGCCAGAGCGTTTGGCAATTGGAGTAACATTTGAGGGGGTTGTAAAACTTGTATACATCTTTGACAAGGTTCTTTTAAAGAATGCTTCAACGGGTGAGGTTTTAATGAAGTTCTTCGTTGCTATGGATGCTCACACGGGAGAAATTGTGTGGGTAGAGGCACCAATGTCTCTTGAGGCATTACCTCAAATCCATGGACAGTTTCCAAATAATTTAGTGTCTGGAGTATTCTTATTGGTCCTTATTATTGTGTTGTTTATTGCTGTTTCTCTAGTCATTTTTTTAAAAATGGAAAAATTGTAAGAAATCAAGTTTTTAGTAGTACTAAGCAGTTGACTGCAAATCCTTTCTGTGCCATCATAATAACGGCACCAATGGAAGCCTATCCAGAGAGGGCAATGTACATAAACCCACAAAAGTGCGGTAACTTAAACCACATCTACTTCATCATTGCTGCTCAGAAAGTTTTTACCTGCACCGAAGCAGCTAGAGGAGCTTTTGATCAGAGACGACACAACAATGGCGCAGGTATCTTTCGACATAATCACTCGCAAATTGCAACGCTTTCATAGCCGCTTCGCTGCAATGGCTGCTTGCCCAAAGCATATTCCACCGTCGTTTGGTGGGAGTTTGGTTGGCACGAAAACCGAAAAGCCTGCCTGTTCAAGCGAGGGGACAAGCCAACTTAGCAGCAAGACATTTTGCATCACGCCACCGCCCAAGACAACTTCATTGACTCCCGTCCGCTCGCGAATTTTCATGCAAGCCCTCAAAGTCACATCAGCAACAGCAGCGTGGAATTGGGCAGCAATTTTCCCGATAGGTTCACCGCGCTTCAACGCATTGACGATGCCTTCAATGACCTTTCCCGCCTTCATGATTATCGGCTGGGTGTCGGTCAACTCAAAAGCAAAGGGCAATTTCTCAAATTCGCACTCTGCACTTGGCACTCCGCATTTTTCACTGCCTTCACTTTGCAACCATCTCGCTGCTTCCATCTCAAGCCAGATGGCAGGGTGACCCTCGTAAGCGCCGAAGTCGCAGATTCCGAGCAAACTCGCTACGGCATCAAACAACCTGCCCATACTGCTCGTTTGAGGCTGCGGCAAGTCGCTGCGGAGAAGGCTCAAAAGTTTGCGCCATTTGTCAGTCCCTACTCGCTGAGCGATGCCGATGTCAAGTTTTTCAACTTCTTTGCCGAAGACATGGTTCAGCCAACTTGTCGCCATCCTCCAAGCCTCGCGGACAGCCTTTTCCCCTCCCGGCATGGGGACATATTCAAGGTGAGCAGCCCTTTCAAATCCCTCGTAAGTTGCCACCAAAATTTCTCCGCCCCAAATGGTTCCGTCAGACCCGTATCCGGTTCCGTCGTAAGCGATGCCTATCACCGGACCTCTCAGACCATACTCCGCCATCACCGAAGCGACATGGGCGTGATGGTGTTGAACACCGATTGCGGGCAAATTGTGCTCCTCGGCGTAGTCAAGGGCAAATCGAGTTGAAGGGTAATCGGGATGCAAGTCGTAAGCAATCGCTTGAGGTTCAATGGCGAACAAGCGTTTGAAGTGCTCAACTCCTTCAAGGAAGGCGCGATATGCAGCGTAATTGTCAAGGTCGCCGATGTGGTGGCTTATGAAGGCATATCGTCCGCGACAAAGGGCGAATGTGTTTTTGAGCATGGCTCCCACTGCCAAAATCGGCGCTGGCACCTCAAAGGGAAGCAAAACGGGTTGAGGGGCATAGCCTCGGGAACGACGAATTAGCAATTCGCGCCCATTGAAAACCCGCGTGACGGAATCGTCGCATCGGATGTGAATCTCGCGGTTGTGAACCAAAAAAGCGTCAACCATCCCGCTGAGGCGATTGAAAGCATCGTCATCCTTGTAGGCAATGGGTTCGTCGCTCAAGTTCCCGCTGGTCATGACCAGCGTTCGCTTGACCTCGCTCATGAGCAAGTGATGCAAAGGAGTGTATGGAAGCATAATGCCGAGGTCGCGGTGTCTTGGAGCGACACTTTCGGCGACGGGCGCATTTGGTCGGCGCTTCATCAGGACAATGGGGCGACGCCACGAGGTCAGCAGTGCTTCCTCTTCGGGGCTCATGAAAACGAGTTGACGGGCAGTCTCTAAGTCAGGCACCATTAGGGCAAATGGCTTGAATTCACGGTGTTTGCTCTCCCTCAACCTCTTGACAGCAACTTCGTTCGCTGCATCGCAGGCGATGTGGTAGCCACCAAGTCCCTTTATCGCCACAATTTGCCCTTCAAGCAACCTTCTGGCAGTTTCCTTGATGGCATCATCCCCTCGGCAAATTTCCCGCCACTCGCTCTTTTCATCCTTCACAACCAACCAAACACTTGGACCACATCGGGGACAGGCTGTCGGTTGAGCGTGGAAGCGACGGTCAGCAGGGTCATGATACTCCCGCTCGCAGTCAGGACACATCGGGAAGACTGCCATCGTTGTCCTCTCACGGTCGTAAGGGACATCAACGATGATGGTGAAACGGGGACCGCAGTTTGTGCAGTTCAAAAACGGGTATCGGTAGCGTCGGTCATTGGGGTCAAAGAGTTCGCGAAGGCAGTCATCGCAAGTAGCGACATCGGGCGAGATAAGAACGACCCTTTCCGCATCGTGATGGCTCTCAACGATTTTAAACTCAGCGTCGCCGTTTGGCGGGATTTCTTGCCAAGAGATGTTGTCAATGACAGCAAGGGGCGGTGAATTGGTTCGGAGCAGTTGCACGAAACTTGTCAATGCATTGGCTTCCCCTTCCGCTTCAATGACAACTCCTTGCGGGTTGTTGAAGACGAAACCGGTCAGCCCCAATTGGTGAGCCAGTCGCCAAACGAAAGGTCGAAACCCAACCCCTTGCACTATTCCGGTCACTGTTATGCGCCATCTTCGTTTCATGCCCCTCACTCATCGGGATTTCGGATTTGAGCCTCTTCGGCTCAATCAATTATGCGACCGTTAGACCAGTTTTCTGTCGGGGACAAGGGACAGGGAAAAGCCATTTGCCATTCACCAATCGTCATTGTCTTTGGCATGGCACGAACCTTCCCTTCCACGATTTCGCCGACTAAAGTCGGCGCTCAAGTTCTGCGTCATCAACTACGGACTAAAGTCCGCAGCATGGCTTGCTTTTGCTTTGCCATTCCCATTCATGCCACCGGCTTTAGCCAGTAGTTGATGACGGAATTTTTGAGCGCCGAATTCATTCGGCGAAATCTGGAGGGCGCATCTCTTGATGTGCCGAAAATTTTCGGTCGGGCAGGAGCCTGACCCTTTGCCATTCGCTACTCGCCACTCGCTATTCGCTACCCGCTGCCGTTTTCCCAGTCGCCATTCGCTGTCGTCCCTGCCCCATGTCCCTTGTCCCCTGTCCCATCGTCAGTTCGCAGGTTTAACATCTTCGCACACGACTCGGAAACCGACGAAGGGAGCGTCGGTGAGCCACCACTTGCTCTTGGGAACCATGGGGTCTGATGCTTGCCAATCAGGTGATGGGAGTTCACGGGCGCCGGGGTGAACTTTTTCCGATGGGTCTTTGAAAGACCCTCCTCGGACGACGGGTTTCCCGTCAACGCCTACACACCACTCAGCGACATTGCCCAACATGTCGTAGATGCCCCAAGGGTTGGGTTGCTTCTTCGCCACAGGTTGAGTCTTTGCGCTTGAGTTGTCGGCGAACCATGCAAACTTGTCAAGCAGGCTCTTGTCCTTGAAAGGTGCAGCATCCCAAACATTGGCTCGGCAGGCGTATTCCCACTCAATTTCGGTGGGCAAGCGATATTTGCGTTTCGTCTTGTAAGAGAGCCACTTGCAGTATTGCTCTGCAGCATGGAAAGTTATGCCGATGACTGGGTAACCGTGATGCCCCCAACCTCTATCAGGCGCCCCATAAGGTCGGCTCGGTCGGGAGTAAGCGTCCGTCTCTTCTTCCTCGTCCTCGACATCCAACTTGTAGAGGTAGACATCGTATTCGTCCCAAGTCACTTCCGTTCTCCCAATCCAGAAGCCCTTGACTTTTACCTTCCGCTTTTCCCCGCCCTTTGTCGGATCAGCGAACTCGAACTCGCCTTCAGGCACATAGACCAACTCAAACTTGACAGTTGTGCCTGGAATCTCCTCAACGAAGATTTTGGGCTTTTGGTTCTGTTGGCTTCCCGAAGTTTGAGCGGTTGCAGTGTCCTTTACCGAAACGACGCCAACTCCAACCGCAAGCGCAACAAATACTGCCGCCAAAACAAGCGTTGGCAGAAAACGCTGAAAGGCTGCCCGGAATGCATCAAACTTTTTTGGGTGATGTCCGATGGCACGGTCAAATCGGCGCACACTTCTCACCCTCCTTCTCGTTTGGCTTTTGGCAACGGTCAATATGTTAGACGCCTCTTCAACTTTGAAACGGTTTGAATTTCGCAAAGTGCTCATGGGCGTCGCTGCCCGCATAGTCGTTTACGCGCCTGACAGAGAAATCGCTGCTTGGGCATGCTCCCGTGCCTTTCAACGCATCGCCGATTTGGAAGACTTGATGAGCGACTACAGACCTCACAGCGAACTAATGCGACTTTGCTCTGAAGGTCACCTCGCACCTGTCCGGGTCAGCGATGACCTGTTCTTTGTCCTTCAACGGGCTCTTGAACTTTCCCGACTCTCCAACGGGGCTTTCGATATAACGGTCGGTCCGTTCGTTGCCCTGTGGCGTCGTGCTCGTCAGACAAAACAACTTCCGAGCGAAGAAGAATTGCGTCAGGTTCGTCAGTTGGTCGGGTGGGAGAAAATCCAACTTGACCCTGAAACTCACACCGTCAAATTGGCAGTGCCGAACATGAAACTTGACCTCGGCGGAATCGCGAAAGGCTATGCTGCCGATTGTGCTTTGAAGGTTCTGAAAAGGTTCGGGCTAAACCGAGCCTTGATTGAACTTGGTGGCGACATAGTTTTAGGCGATCCGCCTCCAAACCGCAAGGGTTGGCGCATAGGCATCTTGGACGAGAATGGCAAACCGACAAGATTCCTTGAACTTGCTAATTGCGCCATTTCAACATCGGGTAGCACCGAACAGTTCGTCGAGATTGGGAACCGCCGCTATGCTCACATCGTTGACCCGAGAACTGGTTTGGGATTGACGAAACTCGTGCTTGTCACGGTAATCGCCAAAGACGGTATCACCGCTGACAGTTTAGCAACTGCACTGTGCGTTTTAGGCGAAAAAGAAGGTCGCAAACTCGCGGAAGCCTATGGCGCTATAGCGTTCTTCCACGAACGCGACCTTTGAACTTTGACCGTCAAATCAACTTCGTCTTTCCTGGAATGGCAACTGGGTCAACGGGCATCGGACCAAACTCTTTTAGGTTCTCAACCCGCTCAAGGTAGTTCTCGCGAGACTTGTTGAGGACGAAATCCCAAGTGACCTCCTGCCCCGTGTAAGCAGCCATTCGCCCCATTATTGCTGTCAAGGTGCTTTCGGTGACTTGGCGTGCCTCGTTGACATAAGGACCCGTCCCACGAACGCTCTGGATGAGATGAACCCACTCTTGGACATAAGGGTTGGGGCGTTGCCCAGTGTATCGCCACTCTTGACCGTCGTAAGTTTTCAACCATCCGCTCGGATAGGAAACGCCTTTCGTGCCGACGACATACTCTGTCACTCTTCCGGGACAACCGTCAATTTGTCGGCACATGCTCAGAACTCTGACACCGTTGGGGTATTCGAACTCAATGGCGAAGTGGTCATAGATGTGACCGTAGACAGGAGCGGTTCTGGCTTGGCGACCACCGACGCCCATCGCCTTCGCTGGCGGTGAACCCATCACCCAGTTGATGATGTCAATGTTGTGGATGTGCTGCTCAACGATGTGGTCGCCTGAAAGCCATGTGAAGTAAAGCCAGTTGCGAATTTGCCATTCAACATCAGTCCATTCAGGTCTCCTCTCAACCACCCACAAGCCGCCTTGGTTCCAGTAGCAGTAACCAGCAACGATTTCGCCAATTGCGCCCTCACGAATCCTGTTGATTGTCTCCCGATAGCCGAAATCGTGTCGGCGCTGGGTTCCGGCAACGACCGTTAGTTTCTTCTGCTCGGAAATTTGGGCATACTGAAGCATGACCCGAGCACCTGCTGGGCAAACGGCAACGGGTTTCTCCATGAAAACATGCTTCCCCGCCTCTACAGCGGCGCGGAAGTGGACGGGTCTGAAACCGGGTGGAGTTGCCAGAATCACAATGTCGACATCAGTTCCAATGACGCCCTTGTAATTGTCGAAACCCGTAAAGCACCTGTCTGGGGTGACATTGCAGCGGTCTTTGAGCCGCTCCTTCAAGTGGTTCAAACAGCCATCCACCCGGTCTTTGAACAAGTCACCGAGGGCGTAAATTTCAACGGCTTGGTCCGCAGCGGCAGCGTCAAGGGCTGCACCTGTTCCTCGCCCACCGCAACCAATCAACCCGACCCTCAACCTTTCCTTGCCTTGCGCGTGGACAAAGGGAACAGTCATGCCAGCAACGGTTGTCGCCAATGCAAACTTGATGAAATCTCGACGGGTGCATCCTTCCGAACCATGTGTCTCCTTACGGCGCTCCTTTTCCTGCATTACTTCCCCACCTCCGTGTTCGCTCGTTTTTTTCGCCTCTGCCATGATAACTTGACGCTCAGGCGTGCGCAAGGTCAGAAGAGGTATTCGTCAGGCAAACCCTTACGAACGGAGAAACCTTCCGCCATCGAGGGGAATGATGGCGCCGGTTAAGTAGTCGCAGGTTATGCAGAAGATGACTGCTTGCACGACCTCCTCAGGGGTTCCCAGTCTCTTCAGCAAAGTTTTTGCGCTCATTTCCTGACGCCAACTTTCGTCGCAATCTTCAGGTGGCAGGATCGTTCCCAAAGCGACACAGTTGACCCTCACCTTTGGGGAGAGAACCTTCGCTAAACCGAGCGTCAGTGCGATCACACCTGCCTTTGAAACGCAGTAGGGCAAAAACGCACCCCACGGGCTGAAAGCGGCGGTGTCGCTGATGTTGACAATGACGCCACCTTCACCTTCTTCCAACAATTTGGCGGCGTAGCGCGAGCAAAGGAAAACGCTTGTCAAGTTCGCATCCATAATGCTGCGCCAAGTCGCTGCATCTGTTTGGTGAAAAGGAGTGCGAGAAAACACAGCGGCATTATTGACCAATATGTCCAACTGACCGAAAGTTTGGGCGACGGCATCCACCATCGCTTTAACTTGCCCTTCATCGGTCAAATCGGCTTTAAAAATTTCTGCTTTCACGCCCAACGCTCTTAGCGCCTCTGCTGTTTCACAGGCTTCCTTCTCGGATTCTCGGTAGTGGACGGCTACATGGCAACCTTGCTTGCCCAATTCCAAAGCGATGAAGCGCCCCAACCTTTTCGCTGACCCAGTTACAAGCGCAACCTTCCCTTGCAGTTTCATGTCCATCACCTCATGGAAGGGTAACGCAATTTTCACCCATGGGCGATGTGCGTCATAATTGGAACGAACTGTCAAACTCGGTTGCGAGTTCAAATAAGCCAAGGGGGGAAGATGAGTGGCTGAGCAGCGTCAAAGGGAAAGATGGGCAACGAGGATTGGCTTGGTTTTGGCGATGGCAGGCAATGCAATAGGGCTCGGTAACTTCCTTCGCTTTCCTGGACGCGCCGTTAAGAACGGCGGCGGTGCCTTCATGATACCCTACTTCATCGCCTACCTTTTCATGGGGATTCCCGTGATGTGGCTGGAATGGGCTCAAGGTCGGTTTGGAGGTCGCTATGGGCACGGGACAACTCCGGGCATGTTCCATCGCATGTGGTCTCACCCCATCAGCAAATACTTGGGCGTTCTGGGCATTTTCATCCCGACGGTGATCGCCATCTACTACACCTATGTAGAAAGTTGGTCGCTCGGTTTCGCTTTCCTCGTGCCTTACAAAATCTTGACAGGTGAACTGGTTGTGCAGCGTGGCATCTCGGTCGAGGAAGTTTTGCGCCCCTTTGAGACTTTCCGGGGAAGTTACATTGTCGCAAAAGAAGTCGGCTTTTGGACAGTTCCGAGCCTGTGGGCTTACTTCTTTTTCCTCGCCACCTTCGGGCTTAACATCTGGGTTCTATGGAGAGGGATTGCTCGTGGAATTGAGGCTCTGGCAAAAGTGGCAATGCCACTTTTGTTCCTCTTCGGCATTGCATTGGCAGTTCGGACACTGACTTTAGGGCAACATGAGGGTGGCTCGCCTCTTGAAGGCTTGGGCTTTTTGTGGAACCCAAACTTCCAACAGGCTTTCAGCCTTCAAACTGGACCGAGGGTTTGGCTTGAAGCCTTCGGGCAAATCTTCTTTAGCCTCAGTCTCGGGATGGGGGCAATTCAGTGCTATGCCAGTTATCTCGGACCAAATGACGATGTTATGCTGGCTGGCTTGTCAACAACGGCTGCTAATGAGTTCGCTGAAGTGGTGCTGGGTGGCTCTATTGCCATACCAGCAGCAGTCACATTCTTCGGCTTGAAGCAAACTCAGCAAATCGTTGACAAGGGCGTATTTTTCTTGGGCTTCACATCGCTCCCTGCCATCTTCAGTTTCCTGCCTGCAGGCGCTTTGCTTAGTTTTATTTGGTTCCTGTTGCTTTTCTTTGCTGGCTACACTTCCTCGGTCGCGATGGCTCAACCAATGTTGGCGTTTTTGCAAGACGAATTAGGTTGGACGCGCCAGAAAGCGGTTGCCGTGTTGGGAATTTTCTGGTTCGTGTCCATGCACCTTTGTATTTTCGCAAACGCCACAATCGATGTGCTTGACTTTTGGTCTGGCTCGTTCGGCGCTCCCTTATTTGCGCTAATTGAGGTCGTCGTGATGATGTGGATTTTCGGCGCTGATAAGATGTGGGAGGAAATGCATCGTGGAGCACAACTGCGAGCACCGCGCTTCTTCTACTACGCTGCCAAGTATCTGACGCCACTGCTACTCCTTGCGGTTTTTGTTGGTTTTGCCTTGCAGCCTTTCTTCGGGGAAGCGAATGACAAAACGATTGAAGGAGTGCCGCTGAGCGCCTTGCCTGTAGTATGGGCGGCGCGGCTTTTGATGATTGCCCTTTTGGCTGTGCAGTGCTATCTCATCCACTTAGCCAGCAAGAAGTGGGAAAACGCGAAGGCTTCAAGGGGTGAGGAAAAGCGATGAAGCCAGAAGGTTGGGCATTTCTTGTCTTCGGTTGGGGCATAACGATAGCGTTGTTTGTCTACTGCTTCACCCGCATATTGCTGGGAGACGGTGCGAAGAGGGGCTAAAAGTATGAAAGGGCCTGGCACCGACCTACTTTCCCGGCCGCTCGCGCAGCCAGTATCATCGGCGCTGGCGGGCTTAACTTCCGTGTTCGGAATGGGAACGGGTGTTTCCCCGCCGCTATGGGCACCAGACCCTTTCAATCTCTTAGGCTATGATGGCGGTATGAGTGCATAGGGAGCCATAAGGAGCCAAGGACATCCGCGCGACCGAAGAAGTTTCCGTCCCCTCATGGTCGAGGATGATAACAGACGCACAGTCAAGCCCTCGGGCTATTGGGACCGGTCAGCTCCACCCATTGCTGGGCTTCCACCTCCGGCCCATCAACCGGGTAGTCTTCCCGGGCCCTTACCGGGTTAACCCCGTGGGAGGCCTTATCTTGGGGTGGGCTTCCCGCTTAGATGCTTTCAGCGGTTATCCCGACCCAGCATGGCTACCCGGCGCGTGCCGCTGGCGCGACAGCCGGGACACCAGAGGCTGGTCCCGCCCGGTCCTCTCGTACTGGGGCGAGCCCCCCTCAAGCCTCCTGCGCCCGCGGCGGATAGGGACCGACCTGTCTCACGACGGTCTGAACCCAGCTCACGTACCGCTTTAATGGGCGAACAGCCCAACCCTTGGGACCGGCTTCAGCCCCAGGATGCGATGAGCCGACATCGAGGTGCCAAACGGCGCCGTCGCTGGGGACGCTCGGGCGCCATTAGCCTGTTATCCCCGGGGTAGCTTTTATCCGTTGATCGGCGGCGGTCCCACTCCCAAACCGCCGGGTCACTAAGCCCCGCTTTCGCGGCTGCTCGGCTTGTAGGCCTCACAGTCAGGCCCCCTTATGCCTTTGCACTCCACGGCGGATTTCCATCCCGCCTGAGGGGACCTTTGGACGCCTCCGTTACCTTTTAGGAGGCCGCCGCCCCAGCCAAACTGCCCACCTGACCCTGTCCTTGGCCCGGATTCACGGGACCAAGTTAGGACCCAAGAGCGGGAAGGGTGGTATTCCACTGGCGCCTCCACCCGCCCCGGAAGGCGAGCTTCACAGGCTCCCACCTATTCTCTGCATCCCGCCCCAAAGCCCAAGGCCAGGCTGCAGTAAAGCTCCACGGGGTCTTTCCGTCCCGCCGCGGGTAGTCCGCGTCTTCACGGACACCACAGTTTCACCGGGCCCCCCGCCGAGACAGCGCCGAAGTCGTTACGCCTTTCGTGCGGGTCGGAACTTACCCGACAAGGAATTTCGCTACCTTAGGACCGTCAGGGTTACGGCCGGCGTTTACCCGGGCTTCGGGGCGCGAGCTTTGCCGGGCGAAAACCCGGCGAACCCGTCCCCTTAACCTTCGGGCACTGGCCAGGCGTCGGCCCCTATACCTCCCCTTTCGGGTTGGCAGGAACCTGTGTTTTTGTTAAACAGTCGCCCCGGCCGCTTATCTGCGACCGCCTCGGGCTACTCGGGCGCGAAGGCCCTTTCACCCTACTACGGCTCCCCTTCTCCCGAAGTTACGGGGACATTTTGCAGAGTTCCTTGGCGGGGGTTATCCCGCGCGCCTGTGGATACTCTCCTCGCCCACCTGTGGCGGTTTCCGGTACGGTCACCGACGCTCCGCGCCATCCCTTTTGGGGATGGACTCGGTAAGGGCTTTTCTTGGCTCCCTTGGGGCGCCACTTCGCCGCACAAAGGCGGCTCGCTCCCGCCAAGCGAGCCATCCTTTCGGATGGCCCACTCCACGGTCGCCGCGGACGACCATCGCCGCGTAGGCTCCCTTGGGAGCGTCCCCCATCCCTAATGGCGGAGGTCGGTGGAGCCGGAATGTCGACCGGCTGCCCATCGCCTACGCCGAACGGCCTCGGCTTAGGACCGCCTAACCCGACGCCGACGAGCGTTGCGTCGGAAACCTTGGGCTTCCGGCGGGCCGGATTCTCACCGGCCTTATCGCTACTCGTGCCGGGATTCTCACTTCCGCCCGCTCCACCCGTCCTTTCGGTCGGGCTTCACAGCAGGCGGAACGCTCCCCTACCGCCTGACGGAACGCCTTTATAGGCAGTTCCGCCAAGCCCGCAGCTTCGGCGCCCGGCTTAGCCCCGTTGAATCTTCCGCGCAGGGCTCCTCGGCCGGTCAGCTGTTACGCACTGTTTAAAGGATGGCTGCTTCTAAGCCAACCTCCCGGCTGTCTTAGGAGCCCCACCGCGTTCCCCACTAAGCCGGGACTTGGGGGCCTTAGCTGGCGGTCTGGGCTGTTTCCCTCGCGACTCCGGAGCTTATCCCCCGGAGTCCGACTGCCGGGCCTTAGCCCCATAAAGGGACCAGCGGCGGCATTCGGAGTTGGACGGGGTTTGGTAGGCTGTTAACCCCCTACCCCCATCCGTGGCTCTACCTCCGCCGCTTAATGGCCCGACGTCACGCCTACACGTGTTTCGGGGAGAACCAGCTATCTCCGAGCTCGATTGGCGTTTCACCGCTACCCCCACCTCATCCCACGGTTTTGCAACACCGACGGGTTCGGGCCTCCGTGCCCGGTTAAGGGCACTTCACCCTGGGCAGGGGTAGCTCGCTCGGTTTCGGGTCTGCCGCCGGCGACTAACGCCCTATTCAGACTCGGTTTCCCTACGGCTCCGCGCCTGATGGCGCTTAGCCTCGCCACCGACGGCAACTCCCCGGCTCATTCTTCAAGAGGCACGCCGTCAGGCAGTGCCCCGTGATTGTCACGGGGCATAGCCCTCCGACTGCTTGTAGGCACGCGGTTTCAGGCTCTATTTCACTCGGCTTCCCACCGTTCTTTTCACCTTTCCCTCACGGTACTGGTGCGCTATCGGTCACCAGGGGTATTTAGCCTTAGGGGGTGGTCCCCCCAGATTCGCTCAGGCTTTCACGGGGCCCGAGCTACTTGGGAGCAGCACCCCGGGAGACCCCTGACCTTTCGCCTACGGGGCTCTCACCCTCTACGGCGGGCCGTTCCAGGCCACTTCGGCTAGGTCGGGGTTTTGTAACTCCCTGAGGGGTCCGCAGCCCCCTCCGGTGCTGTCCCGCTACACCGCCACCGCAACGCCTGCGGGCTTTTACACGGTGACGGTTTGGGCTGTGCCCCTTTCGCTCGCCACTACTCGGGGCATCGCGGTTGCTTTCTTTTCGTCCCGCTACTAAGATGTTTCAGTTCGCGGACTGCCCCCCAGCAGGCTATGGATTCACCTGCTGGTGACGGGGGTTTTCCCCGTCAGGTTTCCCCATTCGGGAATCCCCGGATCACAGCCTGCTTGCGGCTCCCCGGGGCTTTTCGCAGCTTGCCACGCCCTTCTTCGGCCCCTGGTGCCGAGGCATCCACCGCGTGCCCTTTCTAGCTTGACTGTGCGGCGATGAGAGCATCCTTCGGCAACGCAGGATGCACCCGGCTCCTCTCCTTCCGCTCAGCCAAGCGACCGAGCGGTGGCTCCCTATGCTCTTTTCAAGGTTCGTAGTGGACCCGGACGGATTTGAACCGTCGACCTCCGGCTTGCAAAGCCGGCGCTCTCCCAACTGAGCTACGGGCCCATCTTTCAATCGACGACGGCTCAAATCCGCCCGTTTCTTTCTTGCGCTTGGTGGGCCTGCGAGGACTTGAACCTCGGACCTCACCCTTATCAGGGGTGCGCTCTGCCACCTGAGCTACAGGCCCATCACACCTTGTCAATGGAACAGTGCTGGGTTGAAGGAGTGACAGGCTCGACCTTGGAGCCTAGCACCGACTTTTTCTTTTTGAGGGCGGGGAGGGCATCACTGCCCTCCCCAGTCGGTGCTGGGGACTCCTTAGAAAGGAGGTGATCCAGCCGCAGCTTCCGCTACGGCTACCTTGTTACGACTTCGCCCCAGTCACCGACCACACCCTCGACGGCTGCCTCCGGCTGCCCCTTTCAACGCACCGACCGAATAAGCCGATGCGTTCAAAGGGGCAGCCGGTTGGCCCACCGGCTTCAGGTGCAGCCGGCTTCCGTGGCGTGACGGGCGGTGTGTACAAGGCCCGGGAACGTATTCACCGCCGTATTGCTGACCGGCGGTTACTAGCGACTCCGGCTTCACGCAGGCGAGTTGCAGCCTGCGATCCGAACTGAGCCCGCTTTTTTGGGATTCGCTCCCCCTCGCGGGTTCGCAACCCTTTGTAGCGGGCATTGTAGCATGTGTGCAGCCCAGGACTTCAGGGGCACGCGGACTTGACGTCATCCCCACCTTCCCCCCGCTTACGCGGGCAGTCCCGCCAGAGTGCCCGGCATTACCCGCTGGCAACTGGCGGCGGGGGTTGCGCTCGTTGCCGGACTTAACCGGACACCTCACGGCACGAGCTGACGACAGCCGTGCACCACCTGTGCTGGCTGGGCGGTGGAAACCACCCCACCCTACCCTTTCGGGCGGGCTTAAGCCAGCATGTCAAGCCCTGGTAAGGTTCTTCGGGTAGCATCGAATTAAGCCACATGCTCCGCCGCTTGTGCGGGCCCCCGTCAATTGGTTTGAGTTTCAGGCTTGCGCCCGTACTCCCCAGGCGGGGCGCTTATTGGTTTCCCTGCGGCACGGGGAGGGTCGAGACTCCCCACACCTAGCGCCCACCGTTTACTGCCGGGACTACCCGGGTATCTAATCCGGTTCGCTCCCCCGGCCTTCGTCCCTCAGCGTCAGGGGCGTTCCAGCCGGCCGCCTTCGCCACTGGTGTTCCGGCGGATATCGACGCATTTCACCGCTACACCCGCCGTTCCGCCGGCCTCTCCCGCCCTCAAGTGTCCCAGTCTCCCCCGACCTCTGCCCGTTGAGCGGGCAGCTTTCACGGGGGACTTAGGACACCGCCTACGGACCCTTTAAGCCCAGTAAATCCGGGCAACGCTCGCCCCCTCCGTTTTACCGCGGCTGCTGGCACGGAGTTAGCCGGGGCTTCCTTGGAGGGTACCGTCAACCGGTCCCGAAGGACCGGCTTCTTCCCCTCCCGACAGGGGTTTACACCCCGAAGGGCTTCCTCCCCCACGCGGCGTCACTGGGTCACCCTTTCGGGCATTGCCCAAGATCCTCGGCTGCTGCCCCCCGTAGGGGTCCGGGCCGTGTCTCAGTCCCGGTGCGGCCGGCCACCCTCTCAGGCCGGCTACCCGTCATAGGCTTGGTGGGCCGTTACCCCACCAACTACCTGATGGGACGCGCCCCCATCCCAGGGCGGCACCTGCCCTTTCGGAACAGGCACCTTTCCTCCCCCGCCATGCGACGAGGGAGCGTATCCGGTATTAGCCCCAGTTTCCCAGGGTTATCCCGGTCCCCGGGGTAGGTTAGGCACGCGTTACTCGCCCGTTCGCCGCTCAGCACCTGCCTGCGAGCAGAACCCGCAGGCAAGCCTGCGCTCGACTTGCATGCCTTATCCACGCCGCCAGCGTTCGCCCTGAGCCACCATCAAACTCTCCAGCAGTTAAAAACCCATCGCTCATCGCGATGGGGGACGGGCTCTCTCATTTTTGGGGAGTACGAAGCCTTAACCTGTCACTCCTAAACCACACCCAGCACTGTTCCATTGTCAAGGTGCTTTCCCTCAAGCGGCATCTTTTATTATAGCCGCTCGAGGAAGCATTGTCAATAGCGCAACCGTCTCGTTGAAGCATCTTTTGAAGGTGCTGTCCTCAATTGGCGCTAAAAATGATAACCATGCCGATGCCGTTTGTAAATACCCCAAACCCCACCAAAAGAACGCATTTTGCCGCTAATTTTTCGGATTTTGTGCAACCGTCACCCGAAAGCCAGCCGCTTTCTCCTTGCTGCAATGCTTTGCACAACGCCGAGCAGAAAATAGCAGACCAAAAGGTTGCTCCCACCGAGGCTAAAAAAGGGAAGCGGCAGCCCAGTGACGGGCATGAGCCGCAAAGTCATCCCAATGTTGATGAAAATGTGTGCCGCAAAGAAGCAAAAAGTCCCCGCTAAAATCAATCCGCCCAACACATTTTCCGTTTCCGCCATGAGTGTCAATATCCGCCAAAGCAGTGTGGCAAAGAGAATTACAACGGTGCTGGCAAGCAGAAAACCTCCTTCCTCGCCGACGACTGTAAAGATGAAGTCAGCGTGTTGGGCTGGAACAAAGCCCAACTTCCCCATCCTGCCCCTGAAAAGTCCTTTGCCTGTCAAGCCCCCTGAGCCGATGGCTAACTGCGACTGGATGATGTGATAGCCCTCCTTATTTGCCCGAGAGTAAGGGTCAATGAAAGCCACGAGCCTTTGCTTTTGGTAATCCTTAATCGCACCCTTTTGCCACCCAATCCCAAAAAGTGTCAAGCCCGCCAAAATGGTTGCCAAAAGCCAGCGGAAAGGAACCCCCGCAAAAAACATCATACCGATCCAAATTATTGTCAAGACCAAAGAAGTCCCCAAGTCAGGCTGCAGAAAAACCAAAACCAACGAGGGCAAGGCATGCAAACCGGCACGGACGAATGCGCGAAAATCTGTCAAGAGGTTTTCGCGGTGTTCAGCGATGAAAGAAGCCAGCGTGATTATTAGAGCCGCTTTCGCAAATTCTGAAGGTTGAAGGGTGATGCTTCCAATCCTGAGCCACCTTTGAGCCCCATATTGTTCGTGACCGAAAAGCATAACTGCGACCAGTAAGAGTAGGTTGAGCCAGTAGATCCAACTTGACCAGCGCGCCCATAAATGGTAGTCGTTGCGAAGGGCAAAGACGAAAGCACAAACTCCTATAACCATCCAAATCACTTGCCTCGTGACCTTCGCCCAACCTGACGAATAGGTTGCGCTAGCGAGAACCACCAAACCGATAAGTTGCAAGAGAAACATCACCGCCAAAAGCAACCAATCCACCTGCTTCCACATGCGTTTTTCCCACATGTTCACCACCAACAACGAGTTTCACGAAACGCCTTTCACAACGGTAGACGCCCTTCCTCAGGAGGTTCCGCCCTCTTCGGTTTCCTTTTGCGCGGAACCTCTTCCTCAGTTTCTGTCAAGGGTTGTGTCTCTGGTAGTTCAGGCAACTCAGGCAACTCGGAGGGCAACTCAGGCAAATCTGTTGTCAAGGCTTCCAGTTCGCTCGGCAGCAACTCCAATTCTGAAGGAATCGGAGGCACTTCCTCAAGCGAGGGCAGGGGTTCAGCCACAGAGGGAATTTGATCGAGCGGGACCTCTTCTGTCGGCATCTCTTCAACTGGCGCAGCGGCAGGGTAACCGACAAACAAACGCCTCCCCAAACTTCTCTCGTATGCCGTCCAAGCGCTATCGGGCTCCCGTTTCTCCTTGAGAACGGTGGTGAATCTCCTCAATTGAGCGTCGGCAAACTCAAGGAAGTGAAGGGCTGCAGCCTCAAGGGTCATAGGTGGTCGAGGCGAACCCCATTCCCCAACCCCATGGTGACTGATGAGCATGTGTCTGATGCGCATCGCAAGTTCGTGAGGGAAGTTGGGGATTTGCTTGATCCGCTCCGCTATCATCTCATCGCCCAAAATCAAGTGTCCCAACAGTCTCCCTTCGTCGGTTCTGTCAATATCCGCTTGCCACGAGTATTCCCGGACCTTCCCGACATCGTGAAGCAGCACACCCGTTATGAGCAAATCTCTGTCAAGTTCGGGGTAGTTCTGGCAAATCGCTTCAGCCAAGTCCAAAACCGAGCAAATGTGCTCTATCAAACCACCAACCCAGTTGTGGTGAAGGTAAAGGGACGCCGGTGCGTTTTTGAAGGCATCGGCGAATTCTGGGTCGTCAAAGAAAGAGCGCAGCAAAGAACGAAGGTAGGGATTTTGCACGCTCTCAATTGCGCCGGTCACTTTCTGCCACAACGCATTAATGTCTCGCTCCGTTCGCGGCACCAAGTCTGACCAGTCATATTCACCTTCAGGCACCTTTTCAATGCTGGCAATTCTGACCTGAGGGAGTTGCTGGTAGAGTTCAACGATTCCCCTAACTCGGACGACATCCCGCTCGGAAATCTCGTGGTCAACCCTTTCCGCATCTTCCCAAACTCTCCCGTCAATTGCTCCCGTTCGGTCTTTGAGGATAAAAGCCAAGTAGTAGCCCGGACGGTTGCGGTAAGGGATGCGCCGCTTGCTCTTGACAATAGCAATGGTGTCAACATAGTCACCGACTTTCAAATCGGCGAGGTATTGCGATTTAGGCATACCGACCACCTCCCGGCATCAAATGGTTTAACGCTGTCAGTCCACTAATTGGTCGCACCTCAGCAAATCATCGTAGGTTTCTCGCCTCACGATTAATTTTGCCTTCCCGTCCTTAACAAACACAACTGCGGGACGCGGGAAGCGGTTGTAGTTGCTTGCCATGCTGTAATGATATGCCCCCGTCGTGAAAACTGCCAGTATATCGCCCGGTTCCGGATCGGCAAGGGCTATGTCCCTGATAAGGATGTCGCTCTCACAATGCTTGCCCGCAACAGTCACAACCTTGTTCGGCGTCCGATCCGCTTTGTTGGCGACAACAGCAAAGTAACGGGCACCGTAAAGGGCTGGTCTGGGATTGTCGCTCATCCCACCATCAACCGACACATAAGTTCGGACCTTGGGAATTTCCTTGACAACACCGATGGTGTAAAGGGTCGTTCCAGCCTCTCCAACTATTGACCGTCCCGGCTCTATGGCTAACGACGGCAATTCAAACCCAAACCGAGAAGCGGTCTCTTTGACCGCATCGCAGATGGCTGCGACGAAAGATTCAATGCTTGGCGGGTCATCTTCCGGGACATAGCGAACTCCCAACCCGCCGCCCAAGTTAAGTTCCTGCATCACAAAACCTGTTTCGGAACGAACCATCGCTGCGAACGAGAACATTTGCTCAACAGCGATGCGATACGGCTCCATCTCAAAAATTTGCGAGCCGATGTGGCAGTGGAAACCTCGCAACTTCAAATTCTTCAGCGAGAGGGCTTTTTTGACTGCCTCAAAGGCGATCCCGTTTTCAATGTGGAAGCCAAATTTCGTGTCAATCTGTCCCGTCTTGATGTATTCGTGCGTGTGCGCCTCAACGCCGGGCGTAAGCCGTAAGAGGATTTCGGCGACAGTGTTTTGGCTGGCAGCAATCGAGTTCAGACGCTCCAACTCCTCCATGCAATCAACAACCACACGCCCAACTTTGTTCCTGACCGCTGCTTTCAATTCGTCCTCCGTTTTGAAGTTCCCGTGCATGTAAATTCGCTCCGGCGGAAACTTTGCTTGCAATGCCGTGAAAAGTTCCCCCCCGGACGCCACATCCAACCACAAACCTTCTTCGTCCACGAGCCGACACATCGCCAAGGTCAAGAAAGCTTTTCCTGCGTAGCAAACTTTCGCTTCGGCTGGGTAGTTTTGGGCAAAAGCCTTTTTGTAGCGGCGGCAGTTCTCTCGGATGAGAAGTTCATCAAAGACATAAAGCGGCGTTCCAAATTCCTTCACCAGTTCAACGCAATCGCATCCTCCGATTTCCAGATGACCTCTTTCGTTGACCCGCATTGTCCCTCGCAACATTGAGTCAAGGCTCATTCAACTTCCCACCTCCGGCAGTCATGTTTTTTCCGACTCTCTTTGGCAACTCGTCGTGCCAAAATTTTGACGGCACGAACAGAAAGATGACAGCCAGAAGGGACAGGTGAACGAGGGATGATGAAGACCCACCATTGTGGAGAACTGCGACCAAGCCACATCGGTCAAACAGTGACCTTGTGCGGTTGGGTGAACAGGGTTCGTGACCATGGCGGTGTCGTGTTTATTGACCTGCGCGACCGCAGTGGGATCGTTCAATGCGTGTTTGACCCGCAATTTTGTCCTGCAGATGTAGTGTCCGCTGCCCGCGAAGTTGGAAATGAGTGGGTCTTGAAAATCACTGGCGAAGTGGTCCGCCGTCCCCCTGGGACAGAAAACCCGAAACTCCCTACGGGCGAGATTGAAGTCCACGCGAAATCTTTGGAAGTCCTCAACGACGCAAAGCCCCTCCCCTTCCCCATCGCTGACGAGATTTCGGTTGACGAATGGGTGAGGCTCAAATATCGCTACCTCGACTTGAGGCGCAAACGGATGCGCGACATCTTGGAACTCCGTCACCGATTCACGAAAGCGGTCAGGGACTTCATGCACGAAAACGGTTTCTGGGAAGTGGAAACGCCGATTTTGTGGAAACATACGCCCGAAGGCGCCCGCGAATTCCTCGTCCCATCGCGCTTGCATCCCGGAAGGTTTTTCGTCTTGCCGCAATCACCTCAAATCGCAAAGCAATTGCTCATGGTCGCTGGAGTTGAACGATACTTCCAAATTGCCCGATGCCTTCGCGACGAAGACCCAAGGGCTGACAGACAGCCTGAATTCACGCAAATTGACATTGAGATGAGTTTCGTGACAGCTGAGGACATTTACGATACCGTTGAGCGTCTGCTGCAGTATGCCTTTGAGAAGGCTGCCGGCATCAAAATTGACATCCCGTTCCCTCGGCTGACTTACGCCGAAGTGATGGAGCGCTACGGCAGCGACAAGCCGGACCTGAGGTTCGGCATGGAATTGGTTGACATAAGCGATATCGTGGCTAATTGCCAATTCCGCGCCTTCGCCGAGACGGTTGCGAAAGGCGGTCAAGTTAAGGCTTTGCGAGTCCCGAACATGGCTTCAGCCTCACGAAAAGAGTTGTCCGACTTGACGGAATTTGCGAAACGGTTCGGTGCGAAAGGTTTGGCAACCTTTGCCCTCGGAGACGGCGAGGTCCGGTCACAAGTTGCCAAGTTTCTGACTGAAGGCGAGTTGAAGGCGATTTTTGAGCGGTGCGGCGCCCAACAGGGTGATTTGGTGCTTGTGGTCGCCGACGAGCCAGAGATAGTCGCTGAGGTTCTCGGCAACTTGAGGCTGAAGTTGGGAAGGCAATTGGGCTTGGTTTCTCAGGACAGCAAAGAATTTCGCTTCCTGTGGGTCACTGACTTCCCGCTGCTCAAATGGGATGCCGATGAGAACCGATACTCACCCTCCCATCACCCATTCACTTCACCTTACCCTGACGACATCTCGCTGCTTAAGGAAGGCATCAGAGCGCTCAATGACCCGAACTACCCGATTCCCAAAGGACACCGAGACCACCCGCTCAGCAAAGTCCGCGCTTACGCTTACGACATCGTCCTAAACGGCTACGAAATCGGAGGCGGAAGCATCCGAATTCATCGGCGTGAGATTCAGGAACTTGTCTTTCAGGCGATAGAGTTGCCACCCGAAGAAGCGAAGCGAAAGTTTGACTTCCTGCTGGAAGCCTTCGAGTATGGAGCGCCGCCACACGGCGGAATTGCTTTGGGGCTTGACAGAATTATCGCACTGATTGCGGGTTGCGAAGCCACATCGCCTGAAACGGGTATGCCTTACCTGAACATCAGAGAAGTCATCGCCTTCCCCAAGACCAGCACAATGCAAGACCCGTTGACCGGAGCACCAACACCCGTTGATGAAAAAGTTCTGGCTGAACAACACATCGCCCTCAGACCCGAAGCCATTGAAGCACTGTCACAGTCCGGCTCAAAGTGATTTCGTGAGAGCACTAAGAGACCTTCACTTGAGCCTGAAATTTTCAAGTTGCTGTTCGTCCACTTCAACCCCTAAGCCTAAACCTGTTGGCAAAGCAGCGACACCGTTCTCTACTTTCAGCGGTGAATAGAAGGGCAGAGGCTCCAGAAATTGTGGACCGTTTAACGCTGCGGGGAATTTTAGCCCATAAGAGCCGTAAAGCAAAAGGTGAGCGGCAAGGGACAAAGGAGGGTCTGTCAAGCCGCTGCCGAGGAACAACAATCCCAAGTCCAAAAGCAACTCAATACATCGCCTTGCTTCCCACAACCCACCCATGCGAGCGATTTTCATCGCAACTCCGTCCAAAAGATCCAACTTCCAGAACTCAAGCAAATCGCGGACGGAGACGATGCTTTCGTCCATGACAATTGGCAATGCGCCTTGCTTCCGCAACTCTTTGTAGCCTGAAAGCATGTTTGCAGGTAGCGGTTGCTCCAGAACATCGACACCTGCGTCGGCGAGTTTGGGGGCAACCCAAAGCGCTGTGGCGGTGTCGTAGCCGCCATTCGCGTCAGCCCACAGGAAGCAATCGGGAACCAACTCCCGCACTCGTTTCGCCAAAGCAACATCAAACTTTGGGTCGTTACCGACTTTGATGTTGAAGTGCCGATAGCCCTTCGTCAACCCTTCAGAGACAATTTGCTCAACATCATCGAGGTTTGTGACATTCACGGTCCAACTGAGCGCAACGGTTTGTTGAGGGGTTCGTCCCCAAAGTTTCGGAAGCGGTGTTTTGAGGGCTTTACTGATCAGGTCGTGCAACGCCAAGTCAATGGCGGCTTTAGCCATCGGTTGACCGGTGCTGAAAGACGATGCAATTTTCTGGTCCATGACGCAGTGAATTTCGGATACATCAAAAGCGTCCATGCCTATGATCGCTGGAGCGATGTGATGCTCAATAGTGGTCACGACCGTCTGGACTGTCTCGTAAGACCAAGTTGGCATAGGCACTGTCTCACCCCAACCGACTAAACCTTCGTCAGTCGTCAATTTCACAAGGACACTTGGGCGAATGGAGCGCCCATGTTCGTCCTTCGGCAGAAACTTGAAATAACCGCGAGCTGGATGGTGGACAACGAAAGTCTCAACCCCAGTTATCCGCAGCGAACCTTGTCCCGACACTCCAATCCCCTCCTTCATCGCGAAGAAGTATGTGGCTTTTTGTCAGACCACAAGCCCAAATTGATGGAGCCACATGAGCAGGTGCTTGGCGATGAAACCGCAAAGGAAAGTGAAAAGCAAAATGAAGCCGAAGATGACGAAGGCTACACGCCATCCTTGTTCGCGGACCATCATTAGGAACTGAGCGATACACGGAACGAACAAAGTCAAAACGATGGCTGTCGTAACAAGGTCGATTCCGCTGATCGTTCCTTTCTCAACCATGTCAAGCAAGCCTGCAGCGCCGTAGTCGCGCCTAAAGAAGCCGAAAAGAATGACTGTCGCCATTTCCTTCGGCAAACCTATCCACTGCACTGGGACAGACAAAGCTGCAATCACCAAGTCAAACAGGTGTGTTATTCGCCCAAGCCAAATCAAAACGCTCGCCAAGATGAAAAGCGGCGTCACTTCAAGGAGATACCATTGCAACCTCGTCCATGTCTTGACCAAAACATTTTCCAGTCTGGGCAGCCGTAGCGGGACGACTTCAATGAAGAAGCGAGGCGGTTCACCGGGGAGCAATTTCGCTGTCAAAAATCCGACGAGCAGAAAGACTGCGAAGACGAAGAGCGCCCAAACCAAGATGCCTCCCTTGACTTTTGAAACCGTTGCCATCATTACGCCCAACTGAGCGGAACACGGGACTGCTAAAGCCAGCAGAAGTGTTGCGATTATCCTTTCCCGCCTCGTTTCCAGAATTCTCGTCACCAAAGTTGCCATCGTATCACATCCGAACCCGAGAACCATCGGGATAACCGCTCTCCCTGAAAGCCCAATGCCCTTGAATAGCCTGTCGACGAGCAGAGCAAGTCGTGGGAAGTAACCGCTATCTTCAACGAGCGAGAAGACCAAAAAGAAAGCGGTGACGATGGGGAGCAAAAGAGCGATGGCGTAGCGGATGCCGAGGGTGAAAATCCCGTAATCGCCGATGAACAAATCTCGCAACCACTCCCAAGGTATCAGCCAGTTGAAGAAGCGTTCGATGGGCGGGATGATGTAATTGCCGAAAACCGTGTCCTCCAAAAACTCGACTAAAGTCCCTGCAGCGAAAACCCCAACGAACTGGTAAAAGCCGAAGTAAAGCAGTGCAAGCAGGAACAGAGAACCCCAAACTGGGTGGATGAGCCAGTCGTTAAGTCGGTCGCTGAAGGTTTTCGGTTTTGGTGCGGATCGCTCAACAACTTTGCTGGCGATATATTCGCTCAATCGTTGGCGTGCTGTTGTGATGCGGTAAAGGGGACTTCGTTCACCACCCGATTTGACCTCTCTCACGATTCGCCTGACAGCATCTGCCACTCTTTCGCCCTCTTTCGCTTCCACCAACCCCTCAATTTCCTTGTCACCTTGAAGCAACAAGAGGGCGATTGCCCTTTTGCTCATCCCATAATCTGCTTGCAGGCAATCCTCAATTTCGGCTATCGCTTCCTCCAATTTCGGGTCGTATCGTATAAGCGGTGGAACCGTGGGCGACTTCATGGATGACCCTCCTCAGTTGGGCGATACCTTGACCCGTCGTTGCAATCACTGGGATGACGGGAGCGCACAAAATATCGGCAAGCAGTTCAGTATCTATCCTGATGCCAACCTTAACTGCCTCGTCCATCATGTTGAGCGCCAGAATGACTGGGAAATCTGCTTCAATCAACTGCAATGTCAAGGGCAGCATTCGCTCCAAGTTCTTTGCATCCGCGACATGCACGACGACATCTGGTCTTTCCTCCATGAGCAACCGGCGGGCAACCCTTTCCTCTTCAGAGCAGGGAAGCAGTGAATACATGCCGGGCGTGTCAATGATCTCGTAGAGCACGCCCTCAATGTAAGTGCGACCACGAAAAACCTCAACGGTCGTGCCAGGGTAATTTGAGACAGTGACATAAATGCCCGTCAACCGATTGAAGATCAAACTCTTGCCCACATTGGGGCTACCGACAATAGCAACCCTTTTTTGAGGTGGCGCTTCAAGTGACCTTTGCCTCATCTTGCTCCACCACGCCCATATGCGAGCGCCAAGGGAGCGCTGACTTTTAACCTGCTTGACCGGTTGGTTCATAGGTCCGCAGCCCCTTAATCTGCGGCTCGTCCCTTGATTTCATCTTGCCGTTTCAAAAACGCTACCATCTTTCAAACGACCCGATGTCAGGAAATTGCCTGACTTATTGTCCGCATCGATGGCTTTTCGCACTGCCTTCACACAAGAGGCTGCATTAGGGTCCCTCAAGAGAAACGAAAAATCTGCCCTTACAGTTAACCTCGGGTGGACGCGAGTCAGTTGAGGGCTGGATTGCAATTGCCGAAGTTACCGAATCTGTTCCAATCGAGGCAGGAAACTTTCGGGTGGCTCAAACCCTTCTAACCGCAAATCCTCCCTTTCCCTGCCGTCGCGACCGATGAAGATGACCGTTGGCAGACCGCGAACCTTGAACCGCCTATATGCTTCTTTGGCAACTGGGTCTTTGCCGGTTGTCATGTCAACTTGCAAGGTCACAAATTCCTTCAAGCGCTCCTTAACCCTTGGGTCGCTGAAGGTCTTGTGTTCCAGTTCTTTGCAAGCGAGACACCAAGTAGCCCAAAAGTCAATGACGACGGGTTTGCCTTGCAGAATTGCTGCCTGCAGGGCTTGGGGCGTGTAGGGTTGCCATGGATGCTTAGCCTTCAAAAGCCCAAACGCAAAAGCAGTTTGATAGCCGAAGTAAATCGCTGCCGCCAAAAGAACCACGCCGAAGAACCGATTGATCCAAAGGTTCCAAACCCCGCTCCTCATTCGGTAGACAGCGCCGATAAAAATCGCCAACACGAGATATGGGAGCCCGAGACCGAGGGCGAGGAAAACGAAAAGCAGAAAAAGCGTCAACTTGTCAAGCAGGGGCGCTGCTCCCAAGAGCGCCACGACTACTGGTCCAACGCAAGGTGCCGCAACGACTCCGATGAGAAGCCCCATCAAAAACGCTCCAACCAATTTGAGAGCGAACTTAGGAGCACCAACTAATTCAACACCCCGCTGAAATGCTCTGGTTGCCGACTGCGGGACCGCAAACTCAAATAACCCGAACATGCTCAACGCCAAAACGAAAAGCACGACCGTAACCGTCAAGAGCACCCAAGGGTTTTGCAAAACTGAGCCGAACATCGTTCTCGTGAGGGCAGCGACCAACCCTATCGCCGAATACATCAGCACCAATCCCAAAAGGAAGACCGCACCCAAGGTGAACCGTTTGGTAAACTTGCCCTCCGACTGCTGACCGAAGTATCCGACAACGATTGGGATCATCGGGAAAACGCACGGGCTCAAGTTCATCAAAATTCCACCGACGAAAACCAAAATTAAAGCCACTGTCGTGCTGCCGCTTCTCAGTGCGTCTAAAATTCTCCCGCTTATGCCTCCATACTGGGGTTTGCTGTCCGCTGGTTTCCCCGCTTCACCTTTCAAATCCTTGGGCAACTTCCTGAACACATCCTCGTTAATGGGCTTGACACGGATTGAAGATGGGACGACTTCAACGGGCACCGTCACTGTAAGGGTTCGCGGAGGGTAGCAAGTTTTGTCGTCGCAGGCTTGATAGCGAAATTTCAGCGTGAGAGTAGATTTGCCCAACTTGACTGATTTATCGGTTCGGATAAGCGCGGCGAAGACCTGTGTGCCATCGTAAAGGGGCAACTTTTGCCCCAACATCTCTTTGACCTCTGCCGGCGGATACCAAATTCGTTCCACAGAAAAACCTTTCGGCGCTTCAACCGTAAATTCGGTTGCAATGAACCCTTCAGGTGGCTTGGACGCTTGAATGTGGTAGCCTTCCTTTATCTGCACGATAAGGGCAATCCTAAATTCGCTGCCCTGACGAACTTTGTCAACATCAAGGAATGGCTTGACCGTGACAACTTCAGGTCCGCGAAATTGAGCGTAAACGAGCCCAGCGAGTATCGCCAGAAACGCAAAAGCGGTTATCCGCTTCATCGTGAAACATCACTCCCTGCCTTTCGGACTCAGCATCTTCAAAACCCTTTGATGCCTCTAAGCCCAAATTAGTTTCAACGCCCAGAGCAAGGCAAAGGTTCAAAGCACTTTGGTGAAGCCCGGAACGGCTACAGGATACTTGCCTTCAGCATCGGGCTTAACTGGCGGTTCTGAATCCATTGTCAAGTTTTCTAACCCGGGCGCCAGTTCTAAGTCCGAGTTCATCGCTTGCTCCCAAGTTATCAGTTGTCCTGACTCTGCTGCCATGCGCCCTAATATCCCGACCATGTTTGCCATCGCAGAGCGCTCAATTTCGTTGTAAGGCTTGTCTTCGCGAATCGCTTCAAACAGCAAGTCCATCTCGCGTTGGTAGGGGTCACAAGGCGGTCCTTCGTATTGCCAGATCAAGTCTTTCAGTTCTTGCTTCCAGCCTTTGTAAATTCTCGGCTGTTGGATTCCCTCCCCGAGAACGGCGGAACCTTTTGTGCCGTGAACGATGCAACCCCAGAAGTTCCAACAGTTGACCATGTGCCTTCCTTGTGCGAAAAGCCGAGCGCCGTCAGGGAAACTGAATTCAACGGCGTAGTGGTCAAAAAGTTGGTCAGGTTCCTTCCGCTGTTGCCTTCCGCCCTGACCTTGAGCCCAAATCACCCAATCGCCCTTCACCCAACAGCAAACATCGAGGTTGTGGATGAGCCAGTCAACGATGAAGCCACCGTTGAGCCAAGTGAAGCAATGGAAGTTGCGGATTTGATGGGCAAGTTCGCTTTCGCCTTTCCTGCGCGGATGCATCCCGACAGGACCATGCATTCGGTAAGCCCAACAAACCACAACTTCGCCTATGATGCCATCATGAATTCGGGCGATTGCCTCCTCAAGTGGCAAGTAATGTCGCATGTGGAGTCCTGTGGCAATTTTCAAATTCTTCTTTTTCGCCTCCTCGCCTGCTTTCAAAACCCTGCGGATGCCAGGTGCATCAACAGCAAAAGACTTCTCGGCGAAAACATGACAACTTTTAGCGACAGCATACTCAAGGTGGATGGGTCTGAAAGCAGGTGGAGTTGCGAGGATGACGACACCTCCCGGCGCGACACAATCAATGGCTTTTTTGTAAGCGTCAAAGCCGAGAAACTGCCGCTCAGGCGGGACATCAACTTGTTTTGGGAACATTTGCTTTAGGTGGTTGAGGCTACTTTGCAACCTGTCCTCAAAGACATCTGCCATCGCTACAAGTTTTGTCGGACCTTTAGTGTTGAGTGCGTTCGCTGCTGCGCCGGTCCCGCGACCGCCGCAGCCGACAAGCGCAATTGGAATTGTGTTTTGCTCGGCAATGTGGTAGCCAGCAGAAAAAGATGTGCCGGCAACAAAAACTGCGGTTGCTTTGCGGACGAATTCCCTTCGCGTCACTTTTTGCCCCTCAAACTCCTGCACAGTTACCACCTCCCGCCCCAAAAGTTTGATGCCAACCTGAGACTTTGCCAAGTCGTTCTGCCCAAGTCTTTGCTACTTCAGCAATTTTTGAATCCCTTCGAAAGTGCTTTACCCCTGCTTTTTGCGTGCTATAATTGAGTGCGGCAAAGGAGATGCCAGGGTAGCTCAGTGGTAGAGCACCGGACTGAAAATCCGGGTGTCCGCGGTTCGACTCCGCGCCCTGGCACCAATTTTTTTTTCGTACTTTCAGCGAATTTCTGTGGAACTCGAAATTGACAGTTTCAGTTGCCAAAGTCCACTGGATTTTAGACTAATCACGCAGGTAATTTTGAAGCGGCCACTGGTTAGACGCAAGTCCTGACAAAGACACAAAAAAGAAACACGCCGAGAGGGTAAGGCATCCCTCTCGGCATTCGGGCGGTGAACGGGCGATAGGCGCTTCGGGCAAGCGGCATCTTGGCGCACTCGGATAACACCTCAAAGAGTGCAATCAGGAGCGCGGCGTTAATTACCGCGCTCCGAAGTGACCGTTCCGCTGAGCGTTACTTCACAGTTCGCTTACGCGCCCTTAGATTTCTTCGCACGCTTCCTGCGTGCCATCTCGCCTGGCACCTCCTTTCGCCAGAAATTATTTATGACTGCAGCAATGCAGCAACCTTCCTTGCTAAGTCTTCTGCGTGGTCAGCTTCCCAATCGCCAAAGACACATGCCGCTCCTTTATCGTTTGGATTGCTGGTTTTGTATTTGTGTCCGACGCTGAGACCGATGATAACGAATTCCCTGTGGGTGACAGTTTTGAGGAAATCTTGTATGCCAGAAGCGATAGCACTTGCAAGCTTGTCCATAAAGCCATCTTGATGAAGCTTCTCTGCATCAGAACGGTTTGAGACGAAACAAGGCTCAAGAAGGACGACGAGGCAGGTTGGTGGATACGAATTAATGAACGATGCTCGACTTGTTGGAACTGCCGATTTGACTCCACGAGGTTTGAATCCGAGAGTGGTGATCTTATCGTGAAGAATTGATGCCAACTGACGAGAGAACATCGAATACTGTCGGTGCCAGACTTCAGTCCCTGATGCTGCTCTATCACCTGCAGAGTTGAAGTGAAACTCGATTACAATGTCGCATTTCTCTTTCTCCGCCTGTCGCTGTCTTTCTTTGTTTTTGCCAGTATAGTCGCCTTTAAGCCAGACAATTTTCAACTATGCATGCGCCTCCCGTTTTAGGGAGTGGCGTTGCTCCCGTTGTTGCTGGTCGCTCTCCCAATCCAGAAACCGCCAAGACCAGCAATGATGGCAATCACCGTCGACAAAAACATCCCATCAATGCCTTTCATCAACGCTATGCCTTCCAGTATCGTGATGCATATCATCGCTGTAATTGCCTCAATCCTGTGCTTAGCCATTTCTGTTACCCTCCAGAAACCTGTTACGAAAGCTGCCTTCATACGCCATCACCTCGATTCCGTTCTCAGTTCAATTCTATTATGCACTCTTGAGTGTATGATGTCAACAATCAAGCGGTGCAACGATGCCCAAATCCCTGTCGGAGAAAGAACCCTCCATGCTTCATCAATCAGTTTCGATGCTTCTTCCAGTTCATCTGGAGTCGGGTAGTGCGCAAAGTCGAATTGCATGACGAAATCTGCTGACGATTTGATGAACGGGTTTCGCTTGTCTGCATAAATTGGACGCTTGGCAGCAAGTGGCGAGGTCACAGACGCCGATGTCCCAAGCCCACCAACTGAATGCTTGACCACAAAGAACCC